>Ga0306909_100042_pt1 | contig 50539 bp, 42 predicted proteins | sample AntRauMFilla2697_FD_190439 | JGI IMG/M metagenome (GOLD analysis project Ga0306909, IMG submission 190439) | Saline lake microbial communities from Rauer Islands, Antarctica - Metagenome Filla 2 #697 (v2) (version 2) | ecosystem: Environmental > Aquatic > Non-marine Saline and Alkaline > Saline ... | reverse complement strand
ACGCAATTTCAAAAGCGGTTAGACAAGCGAAATCGTGTTTTATTACTCAAGTCTATCTAAAAATAAACTTAAAAGACGTTGTTTGAAGAAATTTTGTGCATTTGAAGTTAACTTGCGGATTTAAGGTGAAAGTAAAAAATCGAAATTAAAATATGGGTTAACTGCAAAGCAGCGCAAGGCCCAAAAGCATACCCAAAATGTAGCAAAACAGTTGCAGCAAAGAGGTATGGGGAACTCAATAAAAAGAAAACAGACCTATTGGTGCAAATGTTTTCAAGGGTTGTAAAGCGCAAAATTCCCGTAGACTACATTTTAATAGATACCTGGTTTACAAGTGTTGGATTACTTAAAAAGCTACGAAGTATCTGTAGATCGACCCATATTATCGGGATGTATAAATACAATAGTAAAATTGAAGTCAGGTCAAAGGTCAAAACCTTAGCACAACTTAAAAAACAGAAAACAAAACCGAAACGATGTCGTAAATTTAATTACTACTACCATCATTACATAACTGAAATTGATGGGCTTAAGGTTGCTGTCTTTATTTCAAAACGCGGAAAAAACGGCAAATGGCACACATTAATAACCACCGATACATCACTGAAATTTGTAAAAGCAATTGAAGTATATAGTATTCGATTGTCAATTGAGGTCTTTTTTAAAGAGGCTAAGCAGCTCTTTGGGCTTGGAAAATGTCAGTCTACCAATTTTGATGTCCAGATCGCGCAAATAACAATTGCAATGACCCAATATCTGCTCACAAGTATCCGATACAGAATGGAGGCTTATGAAACCATAGGCGGCTTGTTTAAAGATCTGAAACAGGATTATATTGAAAACAAGTTAAATATCAGGATATTAGCAGTTGTCAACTTAATACTAACCATTTTGGAAAAACTAATAGAATCAATTGATATTGAACATATTACTAGAAAAATAATATCAGATATTGAAGATTTTGGTTTTCTAACAAATACGCATAATTTTAGATATCAGAACGTTAAGTGAAATCATTCTAGTACGAAACTTGAGTAAACCAATTATAAAATATTACATTTGCATTCGATGCAAAAAAACAATCACATAAAGGCTCTTTTCTTTTTAGGCATATTTAGCCTATTTTTTTTGCATCAGGTAGTACCTCATTGGCATCACCAGGATGAAGTTCAGCATTCGCATAAAGCTATTGCACATAGTGAGAGTCATAGCCACAATCAAAATGTCCCAGAAAAAGAAAGTTCAAATAAAGGGCTTTTAGATTTGTTTTTAGTAAGCCATGCACACTCTGTGGCTTCTAATGATATTTTGGTGACCAATAAAATTGGTGTCAAACACTTCAATCTTAAAAAAGATATAAGCTCGCCTGCCTCGGATTATCATTATAGCATTTCTATAAATTATAATGAAGCGGAAAAGGTTATGGATTACCATCCACCTCATATTTATTTTGAGCAATATCTCTCATCCCTCAATTCGCGAGGTCCACCATCTTTAGGTTAATCGTTTTAAGGGTACTTCTCTAAAGACAGTATTCCACCTTATCAATTAAGATTAAACCTAAAATTTCAAACAATGAATAAACATATCGTATTCGCAATTTGCGGATGCCTATTCTTTATTGATGGTTTCTCACAAACTATAACCATAGAGGAATCACTTGATGAAATAGAACAAAATAATAAAGAGTTAAAAGGCTATCAAGCTTTTATTGAGAGTCGAGAACTCAAAAATAAGAGCACAAATAATTTACCAGATCCCCAAATTTCAGGATTTTATTTGCCTTTTGGTGATAACGCTACAGGAAATTATACCGAATATCAGGTATCTCAATCTTTTGAATTTCCAACAGTATATGCCGCGCGTGGTAAATGGAACGACTCTAAATCAAAACAATTAGTATCAGCTTATTTAAAGCGAAGACAAGAGGTCTTATTGAAGGCAAAAAATATTCTTATAGAAATCGCTTTCCTACAAAAACAGAAAGTTATAGAAACCAAAAGGAGAGCTCAAAGCAAGCAAGTTTTTGATCAAATTCACAAGCTTTTTGACAAAGAGCAAGTTGGACTTTTGGATTTGAACAAGGCTAAAATTGCCTGGATTCAAGAACAGTTTGTGGTACAACAGATAGAAAGCGACATACAAATCCAACTATCTAAACTTAAAACCTTGAATGGTGGGAAACCCGTAGATAGTATATCACCACAAATTATTTTGCCTATTAAAATAGGTACAGTAGAAAATCTTTGGCAAGAAAAATTATCCAAGGAACCTGCATTGCAAGAATTGAAGCTAAACGAAGCAGCTTCACTTCAAAAAATAAAACTGGAGGAAAATAAAGGATTGCCAAATTTAGCGCTTGGCTATAATTACCAAGGTGTAAATGGAAGCAATTATTCTGGTTTTTATGGAGGTATTTCAATTCCCCTATGGAATAGCAAGAACAAAGTAAGAGCTGCCGAGGCAAATTATGAGTATCTGCAATCCACTACTGAGGTTATTACCAATTCTCTTAACACACAATTTCAGGAAACCTACGATAGATATGAGTTGATACTCCGAAAATACAATGAGTATCAAATCACAATGGATAATTTAAATAGTGAGCAATTGCTGTTTAAAGCCTATCAATTGGGTGAATATTCTTTTATGGATTATTATGTAGAGCTTCAGTTCTACCGAAATGCATCAGATAAAATGCTGCAAATGGAAAAGGAACTACAACTGCTTCAAGCACAATTATTAAAACATCAATTATAAATTTTAAAACACACACTTATGAAAATTTCAAAAATAATATTCGTAACCGCAATCGCATCAACTTTTTTGGTAAGCTCTTGTAGAGATACTAAAACCGAAAGTAGTGATGACCATGGCCACGAACACGATGCAGATGGTGGACATATGCAAGATGAAAACGTAGAACAAGAAGAATTTCAAGTAGGCAAAGATTCTATGGAAACAAACCCAGAAGAACACGGTCACGAACACGGAACTGACGAGAATCACATGCATGAAGAAACAGACGAGCATGAAGAATTTGAGGTAGATAAAAATTCTATGGAAATGAATAAGGAAACACACACTCACGGTAATGGTTCAAAACATCAAGACCACTAAAAAATAAAATATGAAATATATACTAATAGTGCTCGCCCTTATGGCAATGTCTTGTAACAACAAGGCAGATGATGCACACGCTCACAATGCCGATGGTAGTCATGCTGGAGAAGAAATGCCAAGATTGAACCATACCATTTGGACAGATAAAACAGAATTATTTGTAGAATTTCCTGCGTTAATTGTTGGTAATCCAAGCAGATTTGCAGCTCACTTCACTGTTTTAAACAAGCATCAACCTGTCCGTGAAGGTTCGGTTACAGTTAGTTTAATTAAGGGCAATAAAGGATTGAGGAATACTGTTGATGCTCCATCATCACCAGGCATATTTTCGCCTACGATTCAACCGAAAGAAGCTGGAAATTACCAACTTGTATTTGAATTGAAAACACCTGAATATTCTGATAGAATTACGATTGATGATGTAACTGTTTATGCAAATTTTGATGATGCTTTAAAGACTTTAGGGATTGCCGAAGAAGATGAGAGCATTTCGTTTTTAAAAGAACAGGCTTGGAAAATCGATTTTCAAACTTCACCTGTAGTTTCGGGTGAAATTTACAATGTCATCACTACTTCTGGTGTATGGATGCCATCCCCAAACTCTGTGAAATCGTTGGCCGCAAAATCTAATGGTGTGGTTGATTTTAAAATGAATATTCTTACAGAAGGAACTGTAGTAAAACAAGGTCAATTATTGATGAGCTTGAATAGTCAAGGCTTGGCATCTAATAATTTGAATACAGAAATTGAAAATGCACGTGCCAATTTTGAACAAGCCAAATCTGAATACGAGCGTAAAAAAGAATTGTACAATTCTAAAATTATTCCAAAGTCAGATTTCGAAATTGTGGAGAGTAATTTTAGTAAAGCCAAATCTATCTATCAATCTTTAGCATTGGGAGTTTCAGATGGAAGCAAACAAATTCGAGCACCATTTGATGGTTTCATCAAGTCTATTTCAGTTTCTAATGGGGATTATGTAGACCAAGGCGTAGCATTAATATCTATTGGCTCACACCAATCCAAAATACTAAAAACACAACTAGCTCCAAATTATGGGCTTTCGATGGAGAATGTGAAAGGTATTTGGTATCAAACTAAAGACGGACAATGGAAGAGTGTAAGTGATAGCGAGGGGGATATTCTTTCTATCAGTAAAGATGTAGAGCGAGATAATCCTCTGATTTCAGTTTTTGCTCAAGTAAATGCAGATGTGGATATGCCTGAAGGTAGTTTGACCTCAGTACAAATTACTATGGGCACCGCTAATGAAAACACAATGATTCCTGTGAATGCCTTATTGGAAGACTACGGAAGTTATTCAGTCATCGTTCAGCTTTCTGGCGAAAGTTTTGAAAGACGACCTATAAAGATTGGCGAGCGAAACGGAGAGAATGTTGAAATACTACAAGGCTTGAAAGTAGGTGAAACGGTCATTACTACAGGAGCATACCAAGTTAAAATGGCTTCAATGTCGGGTTCAACTCCTGCACATGGTCACGATCATTAATGAAATGTTGAATTATGAATTCAACATTAAAAATTCAGCATTAAAAATTAAATTAGATGTTAAATAAAATATTATCATTTTCACTTCAGAATAGATTATTCATTCTATTGGGTGCGGTTGCTTTAAGTGTATTGGGTATTTACTACGCTCGAACAATGAATGTAGATGTATTCCCAGACCTTACGGCACCAACGGTGACCATACTTACTGAAGCGCACGGAATGGAATCTGAAGAAGTAGAGAAATTAGTTACCTACCAATTGGAAACAGCCTTAAACGGCTCGCCCGATGTACGAAGGATCCGTTCCTCTTCTGCAGCAGGAATATCAATTGTTTGGATAGAATTTGAATGGGGAACCGATATATATAAGGCCCGCCAAATCGTAAGTGAACGCATCCCTATGGTTCGTGAAAACTTACCTGAAGGTATTGGTGCGCCAACTATGGCACCTATTTCATCCATTATGGGGGAAATAATGCTTCTGGGTGTAACCTCAGATAGTTTGTCACCAATGGAATTAAGAACCCTTTCTGATTGGACTATACGACCGCGTATAAAAGCAATTGGTGGTATTGCAAATGTGGTGGTCATAGGAGGCGATTATAAGCAATATCAAGTATTTGCCAATCCTGAAAAGATGAAACATTATGATGTGAGTCTTTCCGAATTGGTAGAACATGTTAAGGAAGCTAATACCAATGCGCCTGGAGGAATTATCAATCAATATGGCAATCAATACATAATAAAAGGTAGTGGTAGAGCTTACGTGTTAGAAGATTTGCAAGAAGCTGTTTTAAAGGAAATTAACGGTCAAACCATTAAAATAAGAGATGTGGCAACGGTTCAAATTGGTGCTGCCGATAAAATTGGCGATGGTTCTTTAAATGCAAAACCAGCAGTGATTTTAACCATTTCAAAGCAACCCGATGTCAACACCTTGGAGTTGACAGACCGACTTGACGAAGCCATTGCCGATTTACAAAAAACCTTACCAAAAGGGGTCAACATCAAAAGTCAAATCTTTAGGCAATCTGATTTTATTGATGCCTCCATTAGCAATCTGAATCAAACTTTATTGGAAGGCGCATTCTTTGTAATGATTATCCTTTTCATCTTTTTGATGAATTGGAGAACAACCTTAATATCCTTGTTAGCAATTCCTATTTCATTATTGGTATCTATTATCATTTTAAAATGGTTGGGTTACACTATCAATACAATGAGTTTGGGTGGTATGGCAATTGCCATTGGTGCCTTGGTAGACGATGCCATTATAGATGTGGAAAATGTATATAAACGCTTGCGTGAAAACATAAGAAAGCCAAAAGCAGAACGTGAATCAACCCTTACAGTTGTTCGTGAAGCATCTGTAGAAATAAGAAGTTCTATCATCATTGCAACCTTAATTATTATTGTGTCTTTTATTCCCCTTTTCTTTTTAAGCGGAATGGAAGGACGCTTGTTGCAACCCTTGGGTATAGCCTTTGTAACGTCTGTTTTAACATCACTAGTTGTTGCAGTAACCGTCACACCAATTTTGTGCTCCTATTTATTAAATAACGAAAAGCTTTTAAAAAAGCAAGCAGATGGTACCCGTGTGGAACGTTGGTTACAGAAACATTATGGAAACCTATTGGGACAAGCTACAAAAATTCCTAAAACCATTATTGGTGTAACTGTCATCGCATTTCTTTTAAGTCTTGTCCTAGTCACACAACTGGGAAGAAGTTTTCTACCAGAATTTAATGAAGGTTCCTTGGTGATTAGTGTCGTTGGACCCCCAGGGATGTCTTTGGAAGAAAGCAACAAAACAGGAAATTTGATAGAGACCATTTTGTTGGATTTACCCGAAGTTGAAGTTGTTACTCGAAGACAAGGAAGAGCTGAATTAGACGAACATGCGCAAGGCGTAAATGCTTCGGAAATTGATGTGCCTTTTGTTCTCGAAGACAAGACCAAAGAAGAATTTTTTGAAGAAGTTCGAAATAAATTAAGCATCGCACCAGGTGTTAATATCACTTTAGGGCAACCTATTGCTCACCGTATAGACCATATGCTTTCGGGAACTCGAGCTAATATTGCAATCAAGATTTTTGGTCCAGACTTGCAGCGGTTATATGAGTTAGGTAAAAGTGTCGAACAGAATATTAAAGATATCGATGGATTGGCAGATGTTGCTGTTGACCAGCAAATTGAAGTGCCACAGATTCGCATTCAGCCTAAGCGCCAAATCCTTTCGGGTTACGGAATGACGGTAGGTAATTTAATGGAACAAGTTGATATTGCCTATGCTGGGGAAGAAGCAGGAGAGATTTATGAAGGACAGAAATATTTTGATGTGGTGGTTCGTTACCAGAAATCCTTTAGGGATGATATAGAGGCCATTGGAAATACCTTAATTAGTTTACCAAATGATGGTCAAACCACTTTGGGAGAGTTAGCGACTGTCCAGTCGGTAAGTAGTCCTAGTAAGATTAGCCGTGAAGACGTTCAACGTAAAATCGTAGTCGCTGCAAATGTCCAAGGAAGGGATTTACGTGGTGCTGTAGAAGAAATAAAAGAAACCGTAAACCAAAACATTTCATTGCCTGAAGGGTATAGGGTGCAATACGGCGGACAGTTTGAGAGTGAAGCTAAAGCATCACAATTATTATCTATAACTGCAATCGTTGCTATCGCTATCATTTTTCTGTTGCTATATTATGAGTTTAAGGATGTTAAATTGGCTTTTGTCGTACTGATAAACCTGCCTTTGGCATTAATTGGTGGAATTTTGATTGTGTATTTTACAACAGGTATCATCAGTATCGCAGCTACTATTGGTTTTATTAGTTTGTTTGGGATTGCCACTCGTAATGGAATACTATTAGTTTCTCGATACGAGGATTTGAGAAAAGAAGGGATGAAAGGCTTTCAATTAATTAAAATTGGAGCATTAGATAGATTAAATCCTATCCTAATGACAGCATTTACAACTGGTTTAGCACTAATACCTTTAGCATTAAAAGGCGGAGAACCAGGAAGTGAAATTCAAAGCCCGATGGCTGTAGTTATTTTAGGTGGATTGCTATCAGCTACGGTTTTAAATTTGGTGGTTATTCCTTGTGTTTATCAATTGGTTATTAGAAAACAGTAGTTTTACTAACCAATGATATAAGATTTAAAAGGGCTGTTAAAAGTGTAGCAACAGCCCTCTTTTTTGGCTTATGCTTTTCAAAATTCTGAAAAAAATATTTGAAATTAAATACCAAATTAAAGTTTGATTTTTATGTTATATTTGTGGAAGTATCAAATGAAAAACATAACTCACATATTATTTCTGTTTTTGATATTTTTGGTTATTCCAACAAGTACTATCTTAGCCTGCGAAAATTCTTCTGATAAAGCTGAAGTGGTTAGTACTTCTTGTTCGAAACAAGATGATCATTCAGAAAAAAAATCTTGTTGCGATAGTGGGGATGAAAGTTGTGATGGTTTTTGTAATAACAATTCTTGTCATTGTCCAGTATCTGTGAACACTCCCATTTTTAAAAACAATTATCAATCAAAATTGAATAATAATTTCAAACTTTTAGACAATAATTGGGCATACGTCCAGCTTATTCCAAAAGCAGTCTATATTTCCATTTGGCTCCCTCCAAATATAAGCTAAAACCTATTTTGACAGCCATAGGTCTGTCCTTTTCAGTAGAACCAGAAAAGTAATATTATTTAGCTTTTACAAGAACTTTCAATTTATAAAATGAAAAGGAATTAACAAATAACTCCTTTTCAAAATCTATGTATTTTGATTAGTTCATAGAACTTTCAATTTATAAATTTCATCGTAATATCTACTGGAGTCTAACTCCCTGTTAAAAATTTAAAGTAGAAACCGCGACCTGTTTGAAAGCAGTATTTAAAGAAAATCTAAAAAAATGAGAGTTATTAATTCTAAATAGTAAAAGCTCAGAAACCAAAATGGCTACTATTTAATCGAACAGCTTTAAAACTTAAAAGAATGAGTACTAAAGCAGGTTTCTATTGTCAATTATGATAAGGTTTTTTTGATATTCAATATTTCAGATGAACCAAATAAAATTTCAAAAAAGATATGACTTGCAACTTTGCAGTATTAACTATATAAATAAATAACGATGGTAAAGGATTTCTATATTAAAAATATGGTATGCGATCGATGTATCAAGGTGCTCAAGAATGAAATTGAAGCTCAAGAAATAGAGTTGCAAGAAATTGTTCTTGGCCGTGTACAACTAGACTTTAAAAATGAAAAACAAATTGATAAATTGAAAGTAATTCTCCAAATCAACGGTTTTGAACTCATTAATTCTGTTGAAGATAAATTGACTGAACAGGTGAAGATTCAACTCATTAAAATATTATCTAATCTACCTCTTGATTTGAACGAGAAATTATCAACACATCTCTCACAAAAGGTGCATCAAGACTACTCAAGATTGAGTAAGGTATTCTCATCAACTGAAGGTGTGACTGTTGAGAAGTACTTCATAAAGCTAAAGATTGAGAAAGTAAAGGAACTGATCCAGACACAGGAAGAAAACTTTACGGAGATCAGTCAACTATTGGGGTATAGTCATATCAATCATTTAAGTAGGCAATTTAAAGTCGAAACAGGATTAAGTCTTTCTCAATACAAAGCTGAACAAAGAAAGGTCAGAAACCCATTAGACCAAATTGTATAGATATAAACCAGAATTATGACACAACGCGCTGAAAATCAGTCTTATTTTTATACAAAATACAGAAAAAAAATAAATAGATGATAATGAGACTATTAGTGCTGCTCTTGTTCTGTATTTCCTTAGGGGCAAATGCACAATTGACGGCAAATAAATCTGAAGAGAATGTGGACAACTGGCCAGAACGCGTTTATGACCTAACCATAGATTACAAAACGGTAAACTTCACTGGAAAGGATATAAAAGCAATGACTGTGAATGGAGGTATTCCTGGTCCTAATCTGGAATTCAATGAAGGGGAGTTTGCGATTATCAATGTCACCAATAAGATGGATGTAGAAACATCAGTTCACTGGCACGGGCTTATTCTGCCTAATTTCTACGACGGTGTGCCTTACCTAACCACGCCCCCCATCAAACCAGGCGAAACTCTACAATACAAGTTTGCTTTGAAACAGTCTGGAACCTATTGGTACCATTCGCATACGGGATTACAAGAACAACGTGGTGTGTATGGTAGTATTCAGATAAACCCAAAAGAAACCAATTTAGAATACGATAAGGACTTGGTTTTAGTGCTTTCAGACTGGATGGATGAAAATCCAAAATCACAGCTTAAAAATCTAAAAAGAGGTAACGAATGGTATCTGATTAAAAAAGGTCAAATACAAAGTTGGGACAAAATAATAAAGAAAGATGCAGTGGGTGCCAAATTAAAAATGATGTGGCAACGTATGCCAGATATGGCTATTCTTGATAATTATTATGACAAGTTTTTTGTTAATGGCCAATCTACTCAAGACTATAATGATTTTGAACCAGGGGATAAGGTAAGAGTCCGTTTTGTCAACGCCTCTGCAGCAACCTATTTCTGGTTGACTTTTGGCGGTAACGACCCAATTTTAGTGGCTTCAGATGGATTAAATGTTGTGCCCATCCAAAAGAATAAAACGCTTATAGGTGTTGCCGAAACCTACGATTTTATTGTTACCATTCCCGATAATGCTAAACTAGAAATACGAGCGACTTCTCAAGATGGTTCAGGACAAGCCTCTGCTTATTTGGGAGATGGTGATATGCTGAAAGCACCAGTAGTTCCAGAGCCAGATTTAATTGAGAGCATGAAACGCATGATGGCTATGGACATGAAAATGGGTGCACCTGCAGCAAAATTCAATCCTTCTAAGACTGATTCCATTAAGTATATGAAAAAATATGCAATGAAGATGGATAGGATGAGCATGAATGATGATATGAAAGCGGGTGATGTGTCAAAAAAGACTGATCCCATGAACATGAATCAGGATCAAATGGATATGAAAATGGGCGATAAGTCTATGAAAAATGGGGAGAAGAAAGACATGAAGATGGGCTACATCATACCAAAAGATAAAGTGATAGGCGACAATATGAAAACAGGTGGTAATCCAGAATTCAATTACAATTATCTGCGCTCGCCAGAACCTACAGAGTTTGAAAGTGATAAACCTGTTAAAGAAATGCTTTTCAATCTTACAGGTAATATGAATCGATACGTCTGGAGTATCAACGGTGTGCCACTTTCAGAAACAGATAAAATTAAGATCAAACAAGGCGAAGTGGTTCGTATCACTTTAAACAATTTAACAATGATGCACCATCCTATGCATCTTCATGGACATTTCTTTAGAGTATTGAATGAGAATGGTGAATACTCTCCATTGAAGCATACTGTCAACGTAGCACCAATGCAGAAGGTTGTGATAGAATTTGATGCGAGTGAACAAGGAGATTGGTTCTTTCATTGCCATGTATTGTACCATCTTGGTAGTGGTATGGCCAGGGTTTTTAGCTATGATACACCAAGGGATGAGCGTTTAAAAGATTATCCTTTAAAAAACCTAACTAATGAAGCGGATCACATGTTTACTTGGGGAGAAGTAACAGCAGCAAGCCACATGACAGAGTTATTCTACACGGCAACAAACATAAGGAATCAATTCATTTTGCGCGGCGAATACGGCTGGAATGAAAATTTGGAAGCAGAATTCACCTATGAACGCTGGCTAAACAGTTATTTCCGTGTATTTGGTGGTGTGAATATGGAGAATGAGATGGAAGATAGTCTAGATGAGATTGGAACCACAGGTGTGATAGGTGTGCGCTACTTGCTTCCACTTCTTGTTGATTCTGATTTGCGAATAGACAATAAATTGAGACCTACAATTTCACTGTCAACCGCCACAATGATTTTTAGAAGGGTGGCCGTTTTTGGGGAATATGAATATCAGATGGATTTTGGCTGGGTAAATGATTTTGAAGACGGCACCGACTTTGAAGAAGAAACCGTCTGGAAGGTTGGTTTAGAGTACGTGTTAAGTCGAAACTTTTCATTGATGGGAAACTACGATAACCGCTTTGGTGCGGGTGGTGGCCTTTCATTAAGATTTTAACTATGGATAATACCTATAAAAAAAACAGTTTATCACTCATTGGAGCTATAGCCCTAGGGACTGGTGTCATGATTGGTGCGGGAATTTTTGCCCTATTGGGTCAGGTGGCTGAACTATCTGGTAATTTATTTCCCTTTGCCTTCATTGTTGGAGCTATAATTTCAGGATTTAGTGCTTATGGCTATATCAAATTGTCAAATGCATTTCCATCCGCTGGTGGTATTGCAATGTATTTGGTTAAAGCTTATGGCAAAGGAACTGTTGCAGCATCGGGTGCACTTTTAATGGCATTCTCAATGATCATAAATGAGAGTCTGGTGGCCCGTACTTTTGGTTCTTATACGCTGCAGCTTTTTAATGTAGGCGACAATAGTGTTTGGGTGCCGATATTAGGTGTACTCCTTATTGTTGGCGCCTTTCTGATTAATATTTCAGGAAACAATATTATTGGAAAGTCGTCATTGATTATGGCTATCATTAAGGTTGGAGGTATTGCTATTTTTGCCATAGGGGCGCTTTGGGCGGTTGGATTCTCTTTTCAAGATGCAATTTCATTGAATAATTCAACAGATTATCCTACTACAGATTACTTAGGTGCATTGGCTTTATCTATTTTGGCATATAAGGGATTTACGACGATCACAAATAGCGGTGGAGAAATTGTAAACCCAAAAAAGAATGTTGGCCGAGCTATTATTATTTCACTTTTAGTATGTACAGTAATATATCTATTAGTGGCATTTGCAGTGTCTTCAAACCTAACAATATCAGAAATTGTAGCAGCAAAGGATTACTCATTGGCCGAGGCCTCGAAGCCAGCTTTTGGTAAATACGGATTATGGTTTACCGTAGGTATAGCCATAGTGGCGACCATCTCGGGAATTATAGCCAGCATATTTGCCGTATCAAGAATGACCGCAATGTTAACGGATATGAAGCTTATTCCTCATAAACATTTTGGTATGCCAGGGAATGTTCAGAAACACATGCTGGTGTATGTTGCTGTAATTGCCATAGTCCTAACGATATTTTTTGATCTAAGTCGAATCGCATCTTTAGGGGCTATATTTTATCTGGTGATGGACATCGGCATCCAATGGGGAATATTGCGTAACTTAAGAAAAGAAGTGAAGGCTAATTCAGCCATAATTATAACGGCGATACTTTTAGATGCTGTAGTCTTAAGTGCCTTTTTATGGATAAAAGCAAGCTCTGATATAATAGTCATCATCGTGGCATTAGTGGCTATGACCCTTATCTTTTTAGGAGAAAGATGGTTTTTGAAAAAGAATAATACAAATAAGATTCAGAATAAATAATTTAAAACAACAAAAAATGAAAAATCTAAGAACAACAACAGTAAACATTTTAATAGCAATTGGATTAGTTGGAACATTGGCCAGCTGCAAGTCTACTTTCAATGCTACCGAGACTTTAAGTGTAGAAGAAAACAGGCAAGCTGTCTACCAGGAAATCATTTCAAACCCCGTTCAATTGACCAACTTCATCAGTGAGGCTCGAAAAAATGAAGAAGCCAAAATGATATTGATGAAAGGCCACATGGAACAGATGGAATCTGAAAATATGAAAATGATGATGGGCAAAAATCCCGAAATGAAAGAAAAAATGCAATCCCATATGCAGAAGATGATGGAGAATAATCCAGAAATGATGCAAAAGAAGCATTCCAAAATGTTGGATAAAATGATGGAGAGCGAAAAGGGTCGTAAAATGTTGATGGATAAAATTCATTCTAACGGAAAGATGAAAAAAGATATGAAAGCAAAGATGATGCAAATGATGGATCAAAACCCTGAGATGATGATAGAAATGATGCAGAAAATGATGGATAAAAATCCTGAAATGAAAGGGAAAATGAAAAATAAGGGATAATAAATTATTGCCTTAAAGATTGGGCTTGATAATAATAAATAACCAGTTAACTATAAAAACTATACAATTATGATGATGTGGTGGTGGATATTGATACCTGTTTTACTTGTTTTGGGTCTTTTTCTATATAATGGAAAAAATAGACAAAATACCGTGAAGAGAGAAAATCCTATGGATATTCTGGACAAGCGGCTCGCTAAGGGTGAAATATCCAAAGAAGAGTATGAAGAACAAAAACAAGCGTTGAACACTAAAAATTAAAAAACAATGAAGTATTATTTTAATAAAACAATCGAAGGTACTTTTCTAGAGGTTATCGATAAAGTCAAGAAAGGATTGAAAGTGGAAGGGTTTGGCATACTCACAGAAATCGATATAAAAGAAACCATGAAACAGAAACTCGATGTGGATTTCAAGCAGTACAAAATTCTTGGTGCCTGCAATCCGCCTTTTGCCTATAAAGCCTTGCAGGCAGAAGATAAAATAGGCACGATGTTGCCCTGTAATGTCATTGTACAGGAAATTGAAACGGACGTGATTGAAGTAGCTGCGGTCAACCCGATGGCGTCTATGCAAGCTGTAAATAATGAAAAATTGAATGACATTGCCAACGAAATAACTGCAATGCTGGAAAAAGTAATTGAAAGACTGTAAGGTCACCCTACAAATTGATAATTATAAACAGAAACTTAAATTTAAAACAATGAGTAAATTAAAATCAACATTAGGTGTAGTTGCGATAGCATTTATAACCTTAACAGCAGTGTCTTGTAACGATAACAAAAAAGAACAAAATAAAGCAGATGGTGACCATTCTGAAATGAGTGTCGATGGAGATCATTCAGAAATGAATCACGACAACAGCGATGGGCACCACGATGTAGACAAGAATGCTATGGCAATAAATGACAGTCAGGATTCAAAGGCTGAAGTTATTTTAAAAGACTACTTCAACCTGAAAAATGCTTTGGTAGGCGATGATAACGCAAAAGCTAAAGACTTAGGAATGGCATTGACAAAATCTCTAAAATCTTTTGATGTGTCAAGTCATTCTAATACTGAGCAAACAGAATTGAAGGATATTATTGTAGATGCCACAGAACACGCGGAGCACATTTCAGAAAGTGATATAGCTCACCAGCGAGAACATTTTAAAATCTTAAGCAAAGACATTACAGATATGGTCGCTATTACAGGAACAAACAAGAAGTTGTACGAGCAATTTTGCCCAATGTACGATGGTGGTAGTGTTTGGTTAAGTATGGAAAAAGATATTAAAAATCCTTACTACGGTAGCCAAATGCTTAACTGCGGTAAACTACAACGAGAGATCAACTAAGTGAAGATTTTCAAGGTTATAGCTTGGATTGCTTTGATTGCGTTTGTGGGGATTCAATTTTTTCCTACCGACCGCAATGAAAGTGATTTAATACCTCAAACTGATTTTATGTTGGTCAACCAAGTACCAACTTCTATTCAGAATCAACTAAAGGAATCTTGCTATGATTGCCACAGTAATAATACGAAGTATCCTTGGTATAATAAGATTCAACCAGCTGCTTGGTATTTGGAAGATCATGTTAAAGAAGGAAAAAGCGAGCTTAATTTTAACGAATGGGATTCCTTGTCTAGGCGAAGAAAAGCTAGTAAACTCCGTTCTATTATCAAGCAAGTTGAAAGCGATGAGATGCCGTTGAGTAGCTATACCTTAATTCACAGTGATGCTGTATTGTCTAAAGCACAGCAAACCGAGATCATAGAGTATATGAGACAATTGAAAGGTGAAGCAAACTAAATTAATCAAAAACTACAGACAATGAAAAACATATTAGTGCCCACAGATTTTTCAGATAATTGTGAGAAAGCAGCAAAATTAGCTATTGAAATGGCAATACTTTTTAATTCAGAAATCCATTTTTTACATCAGCTTAATACACCTGTAAATTGGGTAAAACTCGATAAGACCCAGGAGCATAACTATCCTGATACTCTTGAGGAAATAGGGATTGCTAAAAGCAAATTAAGGGCTTTGGACAAAGAGGCGGAGCACAAAGGTTTGACATCCAGAACGTTTTTAGAATTTGTTTCAAATGATAAAGCAATTTTATCACATTCAGATAATTTTCATCATGATTTCATTATTACAGGAAGCAAAGGCTTGCAAAAAGGGTTTTTAGAACAATTGTTAGGAAGCAGTGCCCAAAAAATCATACGATCAGCACGAGTGCCTATTTTAGTTGTAAAGGAAGACACAGTAACATTTCCATTCAAAAATATTGTGTTCGTATCTGATTTTAAAGAAGACATTTCCAGTGTTTTCGAAGAAGTAAAAAAAATGGCTGAAAAATGCCATGCAAAAATCCATTTACTAAACATCAACACCACATCGGATGTTAATAGTGTTGAAAATGGGCTTCAACCCATCAGGGACTTTTTAAAGGACTTCTCAAAACCAGAAGACTATGCGATTCACGTATACAACGAATCTAGCGTACTAAGTGGCATTGAAAAGTTTGAAGAATCTAATGAAGTGGACTTAATAGTAATGTACACCCATAGTAGAAAGGGATTATCAAGTATATTTTCAAATAGTATTGCTGAAAGCATAACAAATCATTCAAAAAAACCAGTGATGACTGTTCATCTTTAATATGGAAAACTACGATACCCTTTCGGAAGCTATAAACGATTTAAAGGCAAATGGCTATACCTATGATTTAAACTTGATGGCGCATTTTGTGGAATGCGATTCCCCAAAAGTTCAATGGCATCCCGAAGATTTCAAAATCAATAAAGTATTCTGTTTTGAAGGGATGAGCAATCCTGGCGATAATAGCAGCCTCTATGCTATTTCATCAACTCATGGGTAAAAGGACTTCTAGTAGATGCTTACGGAGTCTATGCAGAAGGTCCGTCCTTAGAAATGAACTTAAAATTCAGATCACATTAAAATGAAACACACCTATCATATTCACGGAATGACTTGCAATGGATGCAGAAATCACGTAGAAGAAACGCTCTCTAAAGTAGAAGGAGTTTCAAACGCTACGGTTAATTTAGAACAAGAAGAAGCCACAATTGAAATGGAATCACACATTCCTATCGAGACGTTTCAAAAAGCACTGCAGGAAGATGGCGGTAGCTATAGTATTCACAAAAATCCCCTCCCAACCTCCCCGAAGGAGAGGAGCCCAAAGACTTCGAAAAATAAGAGTGAGAAAAGCCCCTTTCAAGGGATAGGAGGCTCCTTTTACTGTCCCATGCACTGCGAAGGCGACAAAACCTACAACAAACCTGGCGATTGTCCTGTCTGCGGAATGGATTTGGTAGAAGAGCAAAATTTATCGGCAGTAACCTCTGAGCAATGGACCTGCCCAATGCATCCCGAAATCGTGAAAGACGAACCTGGAGCTTGCCCTATTTGCGGAATGGACTTGGTACCGTTGCAACCAGATATTTCTGCCGAAGAAAAGACCTATAAAAGACTATTAAAGAAATTTCGGATAGCGGTTGGTTTCACACTTCCCATTTTCTTGATGGCGATGAGCGAGATGATTCCTAACAATCCATTATACGATTTGATGGAACAAAAATGGTGGAACTGGGCTCAGTTTGCATTATCAATTCCTGTTGTGTTTTATGCTACTTGGATGTTCTTTGAGCGAGCCTATAAAAGTATAAAAACGTGGAATCTCAATATGTTCACCCTTATCGGGATTGGTGCAGGTGTAGCGTGGTTGTTTAGTGTTTTTGGGATGTTGTTTCCCGATTTTTTCCCTGAACAATTTAAAACGGAATCTGGCGCAGTACACGTTTATTTTGAAGCTGCAACCGTAATACTTACGCTTGTTTTAATGGGTCAAGTCCTCGAAGCTCGTGCGCATAGTAAAACCAATTCCGCAGTCAAGGAATTATTAAAGCTTGCACCTAATAAAGCGGTACGTGTGGTTGATGGAAATGAAGAAGAAGTTTCCATTGATAAAATTGAAAAAGGAGATATTCTAAGAGTTAAACCAGGCGACAAAATTCCTGTAGATGGTATTATCACTGAAGGAAAAACGACAGTAGATGAATCAATGATTTCTGGAGAGCCTATTCCTGTTGATAAAATTAAAGATGACAACGTAAGTAGCGGTACCATCAACGGTAACCAATCCTTTTTGATGAAAGCCCAAAAAGTAGGTAGCGACACCTTGCTTTCTCAAATTATACACATGGTCAATGACGCGAGCCGCAGTAGAGCGCCAATCCAGAAACTGGCAGATACGGTTTCAGGCTATTTTGTACCTGTGGTCGTTGGCATTTCATTAATTACGTTTGCCGTTTGGGCAATTTGGGGTCCTGAACCAGCTTATGTTTATGCGTTAGTCAATGCCATTGCAGTACTTATTATTGCTTGTCCTTGTGCTTTGGGATTGGCAACACCTATGTCAATAATGGTTGGTGTAGGTAAAGGTGCACAAAACGGTGTATTGATAAAAAATGCCGAAGCCCTCGAGAAATTGGACACTGTAGATACACTCATCATCGATAAAACGGGAACCATTACGGAAGGGAAACCAACTGTAGAAAAAATAGGTTCATTTAATGATAGTCAGCCCACTAGCAAGGAAGGTTTTAATGAAAGTAAAGTGCTGCAATACATCGTGTCATTAAACAGTAATAGCGAACACCCCTTAGCAGAGGCAACTGTGAAATATGGTAAAGAGCAAAATGCTCAAATGATAAAGTCAGATGGATTTAGTGCAGTCACAGGCAAAGGGGTACAAGCTACTATAAATGACAAAAAAGTTGCTTTGGGAAATCCTAAAATGATGGCTTATGCTAATGTTGAAATTGACTCACAGATGCAAGAAGAGGCCAAAACTTATCAAAAACAAGGGAAAACAGTATCGTATTTAGCAGTAGATGAAAAAGTAGTAGGTTATGTAGTTATCGGTGATAAAATCAAGGATACCAGTGCTAAGGCTATAAAAGAGCTTCAAGCCAAGGGTATTGCCGTAATTATGTTGACGGGAGATAATCACGATACTGCTCAAGCAGTAGCCTTAGAACTTAGCCTTGCTGACTTTAAAGCCAGTATGTTACCCGAAGACAAACTCAAAGAAGTAACAAAATTACAGGAACAAGGCAAAGTAGTTGCTATGGCAGGTGATGGTATAAATGATGCTCCAGCATTGGCTAAAAGTGATGTTGGTATTGCGATGGGAACAGGAACCGATGTGGCTATTGAAAGTGCCATGATTACATTAGTCAAAGGCGATCTCCACGGGATTGTGAAAGCAAAAAATTTGAGTCACGTCGTCATGAAAAACATCAAACAAAACCTGTTTTTTGCACTCATCTATAACACGATAGGTATACCCATTGCCGCAGGGGGTTTATTTCCAGTTTTTGGGATTCTGCTATCACCTATGATTGCAGCTCTGGCGATGAGCTTTAGTTCGGTTTCAGTGATAGGCAATGCTTTGCGGTTAAAAACAAAAACAATCGAGAGATAGAATACCGAAGTTGTACATTCGTAGTAGTATTGAAGGTTGTGTAATGGAACTGGAGCAAAGGGATGGGCTAATTTTAATTTACAATTTGCCAACTTGATAAAGGATGAGCTTATATTTGTAAATACTATTAGAAGAGCTTTGTGAGGGGAGACTTTCAAGCACGGTTCTGTGAGAGGCTTGGGGTGAAATCCCTTGGTCTACTCGACCACATCACGTTATACGCAACCCTGTTTGACGACAGACCATAAATAAACAGACAGAAATAAAATGGAAAATTTCGACAGAAAAAAACACTGGGAGACAATCTACCAGACAAAAGAACTTAAAGATGTAAGTTGGTTTCAACCGACACCAGAGACGTCTTTAATTTTCTTAAAACAGTTCAATATTCCGACCACTGCAAAAATAATTGACATTGGAGGTGGCGACAGTTTTTTAGTTGACAACTTGCTCGACTTGGGTTATCAAGACATTACCGTTCTCGACATTTCAGCGACAGCACTTGACAAAGCAAAGCAACGACTTGGCGACCGAGCAGATAAAATAAAATGGATAGTTGCAGACGCAGCAACTTTTAGACCGACAGAAAAATACGACTTTTGGCACGACAGAGCAGCATTTCACTTTTTGACACAAGAGCAAGAAATTGAAAACTACCTCGACACAGTGCAGAAAAGTATTCAGCAGACAGGTGTTTTAGTTATCGGGACATTCTCTGAACAAGGACCAAAAAAATGCAGCGGAATTGAAATAAAACAATATTCCGAAACAACAATGACCGACCGACTGACAAGATTTTTTGAAAAAATTAAATGTATAACGGTTGACCACAAGACACCGCTCGACACTATTCAGAACTTTATATTTTGCAGTTTTAGAAAATTAAAGACGTCTTAACAGGACACGAATAAAAGAAGGGGCAGCATATAACAGCACCTACAAGAAATTGGCGGTTCAGTGCTTAAATGAGGCTTTATGCTTCGTATCAAGTTTTGTGGTAGCAGACAGTTTAGTGCTTCGAAATCGCCAACTTCTTGTAGCTGCAAAACGTTGGCAATAATTAGAAAAAATAATGTAAATACTTAACATAAATATGAATCTATCTACAGGGTTATAAGGAATAAGCCTTTACGATGGAAAAGAAATAACGGATGTTACTAATAAAGAACCTTGGACAAAATAAAAAATAACTGTTGCCAATCGAGTAGACGGGTGACGACTTAAAAGTCGTCACTTCGCTTCTCACACCATCGTAAATACAGGTCTCGTATACGGCGGTTCGCAATCCATCTTTTCAATCGCTCTTTACACCAATTGAAACGATTCCATACTTTTTGAACAGGCTACCTGTTTTCTAGGGAATCGGTCACCCAATAGCAAAAACTATTGCTCCCATCCTAATTTCTGGAAGGATCACGTTCCGTCCTCCCCTACTTGTGAGACCTGTCCAGTTTTATACAACTCGTTTCCTGTAGGTACTATGACCTCAGCAGACTTCTCTATTATACCATCCCGTGTTTATATGGATCTCCCCTGGTAATTACACCTTCCCTGCCTTCGAGGGTAGTCAAGTAGGTTCTACTTTTTCTACATAAAACAAATTTTAGGGCGTGGGATTATTAGAGGTGTACCCTCTGTAAAATCCAATTAAAAAATCTACAAGCCATTTTATAGCTAAGAACATAAACCACAATACAGCCATCGAAATACGCCATAAAAATTTAAAAATATTCACGAAAAGACTTAAGGCTAAAAAGATTAATTGAAGCGTAGCTGCATTTTTACCTCTTAACTGTACACCTGCTAATTTAAAACTCGAGTAATTGGGTTTAAATAGATTATAAGAGCCTCTTTTATTTTTTATGGAAGTACTCACACCACTTTTTGAAACATTAAAGTTGAAAGGACCACTTTCATATCGACCTATAAATTGAAAGTTCCCGCGTTGAAGTCCCATTCTAGCTCCTCTAAACAGTTTTTTATGAAGCCTGACACCATGATTAGTATTTATGGTAGCTCCATAACCATCTCTTGATAATGTTTTAGTAGCTGAAACCCCTCCTGTTCTAGAAACACGGAGAATCTTACCACGATATTCTATCCTCTTTTTTAGTGGTTTACTATTTTCAGGCATTAGTGAATTATTTTTGACTGTTTTTAAAGTTAATAAATTTTCAACTTAAATACTGGTCTGATTTTGTAAAGGCATTATATTTTATAGGCGGTAAAGCCTAAAGTAATTTAGGCTAATTTGTAATCAAATTCGTTATGAAAGGGCAATAGGCACCGACTTTTTTTTATTAGAAATACAAAACTACAACCCAACATAATTTCAAATCTTAATACTTGCTCTGACACCTTGAATTTTTGAGATAAGCCATTAGGTCTTCATGTAAAAAATATATTTTTTTAGAAGGCTTACAATATGCGATTTCATTGTTGTGTATTAAATTATAAAGGGTTTTTTGCTTCAAGTTTAAAAAGTCTGCTGCTTCACTGAGCGTGTACTTTAATTTACTTTTTCCATTTATTTCAAGATTATCTATCTTTTCCTCTAAGCTTTTTACATATTCCAATATTTCACCAATTTTGGATGGTAACTCATCAAAACTTATATTTTCCATGTCATTCTATTTAATACTTATATGGACATTCATGAAAAGGTTTAGTAGTTTTCAAAAAAAATTACACATTTAATATCTTCTATAAAAGATGTTTTGTTAAATTACTTGAATCATTAGCATCAGTTTTTTTCGAAAAATCTAAAATCTTGTCATTTATCTCTTGAAACGTTTCCTCCTCAAATCCTTTAAAATATAGCATAGTTGTTTCCACTGAAGTGTGTGTTAGTCGTTTACTTACTACTTCAAACCTTACACCTGAAAGTATAGCAATTGTAGCAAAAGAATGTCTTGCCCAAGAAAAAGAAACATTTTCTTGGATACCTATTGAATTAGCAAACTTTAAAAAATGCTGATTAATTTTTCTATTAAAATTTTTTTTCCTTTTGCGTTTTTCCATATCATTCATATCTATGTTCAGAATATCGAAAACGTAATCTTGTGGTTTATCTGGATTGTGGTCACCGTATTGTCTTATAACTTCTTTTGTGAAATCTGTGAGATATACTTTTATGGGAGTTCTAGTTTTAACAGTATGTAGTGTTTTCTTTCTCTCAAAATAAAAAAACCCTTCTTCTAAATCCTTATTTTTAATCATAAGAATGTCTTTAAGATTAAGTACATAACTGAGGTAAGAAAAAAACCAAAAGTCTTTCGACATTTTTTGATATGGAGTTGCAGATTTTGACTCGTATAATTTTTGAACCTGTTCTTTTGTCAATGCCTTTTTAATATTTTCACCTTTTGGTATAATGTAACCGAATTTTCCAAATGGATACTTATCATTTGAGACGGCCCCTTCGTGAATAGCTAGGTTAAAAATAGACTTTAAACACCTTAGATACATGCCTATCGAGCTAGTTGTAAGTAAACCTTTATCGGTGCAATGCTTGTCAAATTTAATCAACCATTTTGGAGTAATTTGATTAAACTCAGGGACTTTATCATTGTTGTATTTCTTTATGAATTTATAGGAACACTGATACTGGTCAGCTGTACCAAGTCCACCACTTTCAGTAAAATCAGTAATCTTCTTATCGTAATAATATTTTAAGTCTTTTTTTTGGGGGCCATTTCCATAGAAAACACTTTTAAATTCATCTTTATCAAACCTGCCCAATTCTAAGATACATGAATCTACACTATCTAGGAATTTTAGCATTTCCATTCTAAGATTTCGAAACTTTGCCTTAGAATTTTTTTTAAGCCACGCTCCTTCAAAGTCGGCTTTTAAAAGTTTGAAGGGTGTTTTAATATAGCATTTATCTTTTGTAATTGAATTAAAAACGAAAAGTCGAACGCTGTGTTGTCCTCGCTTATTTTTATGATTTTTGTTAAGTTCTAAACTAAGTGTAATCGAATCTGTATTTTCCATATCTATTATTTTATGTTGTAGGAGCTTTTTTTTAAAAGTTTAGTGAAGAGTTCAAAAAATATTATTTGTGAATAATTTGTGAATAGGAAAGGAAAATGATGAATAACAGATAGTTTCAAATAAACTATAAATACCTCTAAATGTGATGTATAGGGAATAAACAGATAGTAAGAAGGAATAAGAAAACCATATCCGTCCTGCTTTGGGAGCAGGAGGTCGCAGGTTCGAATCCTGCCACCCCGACCATCAAAAGCCTTACACGAAAGTGTAAGGCTTTTTTGTTTTCTAGAGGTTGAAGCTTGCTTCAAAAACGAAGAGAACACAAAAATGCCTTATAAACGCTATAGGCGTTTTGGCTTTTAATGAGCAACAACCCCATTTTCAGGATCACCGACTTTTGGGAGGTAATCCTGCCACCCCGATTTGAAAAGTCACTTAGTTTACTAAGTGGCTTTTTTTTTGTTTAAAATTCTCAAAATAAGAGGTCAAAGGTTCCTCCGATGCTTCGGAGCAGCCACCCCGACCATCAAAAGCCTTACACGAAAGTGTAAGGCTTTTTTGTTTTCTAGAGGTTGAAGCTTGCTTCAAAACCGAAGAGAACACAAAAAAGCCTTATAAACGCTATAGGCGTTTTGGCTTTTAATGAGCAACAACCCCATTTTCAGGATCACCGACTTTTGGGAGGTAATCCTGCCACCCCGACTTGAAAAGTCACTTAGTTTACTAAGTGGCTTTTTTTTTGTTTAAATTTCTCAAAATAAGAGGTCAAAGGTTCCTCCGATGCTTCGGAGCTGCCACCCCGACCATCAAAAGCCTTACACGAAAGTGTAAGGCTTTTTTGTTTTCTAGAGGTTGAAGCTTGCTTCAAAAACGAAGAGAACACAAAAATGCCTTATAAACGCTATAGGCGTTTTGGCTTTTAATGAGCAACAACCCCATTTTCAGGATCACCGACTTTTGGGAGGTAATCCTGCCACCCCGACTTGAAAAGTCACTTAGTTTACTAAGTGGCTTTTTTTTTGTTTAAAATTCTCAAAATAAGAGGTCAAAGGTTCCTCCGATGCTTCGGAGCTGCCACTCCGACCATCAAAAGCCTTACACGAAAGTGTAAGGCTTTCTTTTTCAATAAGGCGTGAGATGTCTTATAAGTTGAATGAAAAAGTTTAATCCCTACTCTATAAAATCACAAAACTTCTGGCTATTCACCAGAAGTTTTGCTTTGAACAAAAAAAATAAACTAAACTAAATCAGTAGGATTAAACCTTATTGTTTTATCATTTTGGTCGTGAAGACCTCTTTGCCTTTTTTGACTTTTACTACATAGACTCCTTCACTCCAAGTGCTTGCATCCATCTGGATAGTTTCGCTGGTGAAAGACTGATGTGCGATTTTCTGCCCTAGTAAATTATAGATTTCAACCCTTAGCTCCTCACCAGTCCAAGGTGTATTTATTCTGAATTCATTCTGAACTGGATTGGGATAAAGTTGAAGCTGTGCAGTGTCAAATTCAGAAGCCGATAAACTTTCCATTGAAAAGGCAATTTCAAATCTATAAGCATTTATAGACTCTTCAATAGTTGGATCGATAGTAAACGAATAGATATCTCCATCACTTAAGAGTGTCTCGGTATCCAGATAATGATCGATAATCACAATATCTGCCTGTTCCAATTTCTGTGATGTCATTCTTAAGCTATACTGCGTAGCTCTCCAGTTATCCATAAATAAACCTATGCGCTCTTCGTCGATTGGAAAAGCTCTAGACTCTATGCTGAGCAAAACCTCATTATTATGGATAGCTAAATTTTCATCTAGGTTGAGTAGTTTTTCCGCATCTGCTAAGTCGATTGAATTATTCCCATTATCGGCGAACTTAATTTTAAAACCATCTATCAGTGTGGCTGAATCGTCCAATAACTCAAGTTTTAGCTGAGATTGGATTGTCTTATGATTGGGCTCATCTGTTTTGTTTTTGGGCTCTGTGACTTTTAAATCTTCCGAAAAGTTGAGGGTTGGAGATTTTGTTTTTGATTCAATAAAAAAGGCTTGACTGGGACCTATAAATTCACTAGCTGTTGAAGATCCTTGAGCATTACTTCCATCGCTAAGATCTACTGTTACAAACCCACCTCTTGTATTGATCATGGGATCCCAAACATGGAGATAATTGGTATTCACATCTGTCGAAGCGGCTAATAGGCCTCGAATATCTATTGTAGCCTGATAAGGATTTCCCGCTAAGCTTAAATATTTAGGGTCGCTAAAGAAAGTTTCTGGTGATTGACTAAAACTGCCCGTTTTAAGATTCCCCTCGACAATCAAACGGGTTTCGCTTGGGGCTGCTTCATTATTGGCTAAGTCTGTACCTCTATCTCCTCTTATCATGAGTCTATACGGAATACCCGCACTCAACTTTTTCGTATCTGTGTTAGGGATAGGCATCCAAGCAGTACTTCTATTGAAACTAAACATGGAAGGATTTCCCGTAGTTGTAGGATCAAACCCATCATACCCATTGGAAGACCCTGTAATGTGAGTCCCAACACCCACTTCATCAACACCTCCATTTTGATAACTTTCCCAAATAGTTTGAGTAGATTCTACTGGACTTGTTACCAATCTAAAGGCACGTCGTGCAGCGTAAGATTTCTCTACAATAGCTTTGCCCTCCTTCGCTGTATAAGTTCCTAAGACTTTCCCCATATAGGCATCTCCTGTAGCATCACTTTTAAATGTAACGTCTCCCGTATGGGTAAAATCATTTTGGGAAGCTAAATAGTTTCCTGGAGATAAAAATACATTCCCTTCAATAATGAGACTGGCAGCCCCCTTTGTTTCTAAATTACCATCTAAAATAATGTCCCCACCATATAACTCTATGGTTTTATCACTTTCCATAGATTGAGTAATGTGAACATCTCTATTCTCCCCTTTTTTACCAATAACCAAACCATCACTTTGAATGCTAAGGTTAGCCATAGGAAAGAAAATAGCGTCGACTAGATCTTCCGTAAACGGAAGATATTTAAATTGGCCAGCAACTGTAAATGTTGTGGGGCTTGCAAAAGATAAGTCATCGTTGATGAGTGTTAACCCACTCCCATCACTAGTCGTAATATCTCCTTCAAAAGTAAGTTGCCCACTAGTCTGTAAGGTAAAATTTTATGAAAAATTAGATTCTGCAACTGTTATAACTCCCGCTTGAGTTTGGCATCCAATAATAATTTCAGAAAAACCGTCTTCAAAATTAGTAGTAAAGTATTGTTTGGGAAGTTGTAATAGGCCTGAAGCTCCTCCAACACCTATACTTGATGTAGACACTCGCGAGTGAATTTTTAAAGTTCCAAGTGAGGCATACCTCACCGTTGATGAAATATCAAACTGATTCGCTATTGCTGTGATATCTCCATTAGATAAATTCTGAGAAAGATCTCGAGATTCTACTACTCCTCCATTTTGATCGAAATCTGCAGAAGCAACATTTACTCCAGAGGTTCCCTGGAAAGTGATATCGCCTTCGTTTACACGAATTGACCCCCCATTTATTCGCAAGCCGTCGTTATCTATATTATTTGGAATCTCTGGATTACCTCCACCTGTTCCTTTAAGTGTTATGCTAGCTTGATCTAATCCTCGAAGTGAAGAATTATTATCCATGAAAATACCGTAATTGTAACCGCCATTTTCTCCAGATTTTTGGCCACCAGCGACCCCTTCGACTATTAAACCACCAGTTGCTGTAATTGAAGTGTTTTCCAATCCAACTCCCCAATTGCCTCTGTTGGTATTTCCACTTGTATTTTCATTTTCTGATCCAACACCAGCCATATAAATTTGATGGGCAGTTATATCCATACCATTCAGACGAATTCCAATCCCGTTTGCATTGTTGGTTTCGGTAGATTTACCATTCAAATACACATCTCCTGTTCCCAGATTTAAAATCTCTCCAAGTAGATGTATTCCAGAGTAAGGTTGAAAACTTCCAGAAGCTAGAGCGGTTAAGCCAACAGCGAAGCTATCGCCTACATCAAGGCCATTCCAAGTGGCTTCTCCACTCCCACCACCGATCCATAGATGGCCATTGTTGGTCGATATAGATGAGTTTGAATCCAACAAGACCCCACCAGCTTTATCGCCATCACTATCTGCCCATAGTACAACATGTAAAGAAGAGATACTAGAATTGATGTCAGCATCATTCTGAAAAACAAGATCTCTACCAGACTTAAAGGTTAAAGTACGAGTAGACGTAAGTTGTGGAGAAAAATCATCTTCCACAATAATATCTCCACTGGCTAAAAGAGTTATATCTCCGCTTATAAGTAGGTCTTCTAAATCGTCGATGTTGATATTGGCACCATCGATTAAAGGAACAATATTTCCACTTTCAATCTCAACCTCATTAGTAGGTCTTGAACTTAGGCTGAGAGACTTTGGCACTCCAACTGTATTTACAGTCAACTCTAGTTCTTCGAATAAAACCCCGACTTCTGTTACAGCTGAATACCTCTCGTTTTCACTTGTCATTGCTCCCGTAATCATGGCATCTCCAGATGAGAAGCTAAAGAGTGAAGACATCCAAAAAAATGATAATAAACTCGCTACTGTTCTTGTTTTCATGTTATAAGGTATTTGATAAGGTTAAGTGGTGTAATACTTTTTTGTAGTTTAAGTTCTACAAACTAAAGGCTAATTATTTGATCACACAATAATAAATTCATAAAATAATTAAGATTTTTTACACATAGCTATCAAATGCTCTATGTTGATACTTACCTGCAGATAAACCCTAAAGATTTCACGATCTGAAGTGTTCTTTCTTAACTTGTATTTGATTTTAAGGGGCTTAAGATCCTTTATACAGACTACTCTAATCTTTAATTAAAGGAAATTCGGACGTAGTTATAATCTCGGAATAGTTATTAGTTAATTTAATTAACACTTAAACCAAAACACTTTGAAAACTACTTTACTCGTTATGATGTTTACCCTCATGGGAGTATTTAACGGGTTTGGACAATCCTAAAAAAACAACTTGAAGCTCACAGTAGCAGCTCTACCGCTTATTGGTTCTTCCGGTGATGTCGAGTCGGAAGTGAATGGATTTGTTATTAAACCCTCTGGAGAGTTGAATTTTTCCTTTAAATGTAAAATATAATCAGTTTTTCACTAAGAGTTAATTTATTGTATGGTTGATACTAATGACCCATAGCCTAGATTTTAAACGATAAGAATAAGACCTGAAACACATAAAAGTGTCATCAATAATTTTTTAAATACAGTTTCATTAATCTTTATGAAAGTTCGTTTTCCTAAAAATTGAGCAAATAAAAAGACGGGGAATACCAAAAGTGTCATTTCTAAATGGCTGAATTTTAATATCCCGCTTACAGCTAGCGCAGGAATTCGAGTTAAGGTGACAAGCCCCAAAACCCCAATCATAGTAGCTCTCAATGCTTTAATATCTTTAACAGAGTTTTCAATACATATAACATAGAGAGGGCCTCCTGTAGAAAATACGCCTGAAAAAAAACCAGCTACAACTCCAAAGCTTATCACACCTCCTTTATTTAGCTTTATTTTCTTTTTACCATATAAAACATAAGCTACGTATAATAAAATAAATACTCCAAGTCCTTTTTTTAGCAATATAGGTTTTGAAAAAGTAAGCAACAAGATTCCTAAAATAACGCCTATTACTGAAGTTATGGCGAGTTTAAAAATTATTTTTTTATTTATATTTTTCCATTCCTTCGTAATTAAGAAAGCACTCGAAAACAAGTAGAAAATTGAAATGTATGCAATTGCATCTGGCAATTGCATACCCAATAGCAGAATAGGTAAAGCAATTAAAGACCCTGCAAAACCAATGACTGTTTGGACGTAGAACCCCATAAAAACACCAATTACCAGGATTAAAAGAACCGTTAAATCCATAAAAAAAAGACTATTTATTTGGGTCAAAACTAAACATGCTAGGTTTAATGATAAAATTGATTGGATGGATATAATGGTACATTTACAAATAAAAAATCTATTTTTGGAATAAAACAACCGAAACAATGGTGAGCGATCTAGATATTCAAATAATCAAAATATTAAAAAGTAATTCTAGAGCTTCATTTGCGGAAATTGGTAGAAAAATAGCACTTTCACCATCTTCTGTACGTGAACGGATTCAGAAATTAGAAGATTTAGGAGTTATAAAATCTTACAACATTCAATTAAACCATGCATTGATGGGGAATGGTCTGGAAGTATTTATAATGTTGAAAATATTTGACGGGAAGCTTAAGTATATCATATCAGAAATCACAACGTATCCAGAAGTACAGGAAGTCTTTAGAATCACTGGTCCTTATAATATACATATGCGGGTAGCGCTGCGTGATCAATTACATCTTCAACAATTTATAGACAAACTCATTAAATACGGTAGTCCAACGACTCACCTTATACTTTCTGAGCTCAAAATTGATGGTGAAAATGCAGTATCAACTCAATAACTAAACCATCATTAAGAATGCTAAGATTTAGTAAATAGAATGAAATATACTCAACAGAGTATTCAATAAAATAAAATTTGGATATAGCCTTTAATCTTGGAATGGTTATTGGTTAATTTTTTAACATTTAAACCAAAACACTATGAAAACTACTTTACTTGTTATGATGTTTACACTCATGGGAGTATTTAACGGGTTTGGACAATCCCAAAAAAACGACTTAAAGCTCACAGTAGCGGCTTTACCGCTTATTGGTTCTTCCGATGATTTCGAGTCGGGAGTGAATGGATTTGTTATTAAACCCTCTGCGGGGTATTTTATCACAGATAAAACCTCTGTAGACTTGAATTTTTCCTACGCCACCTTAAACGATTTAAGAGTTGGTAATGTAGACTCCTACTACACCTCCTATGCGTTTACGCCTACCCTAAGAAACAACTTCGTTAATAAAAGCAAATTGAGAGTGTTTGCAGAATTTGGTGTAGGTCTGGGAACAATACAATATGATGCTGATAATAGCAATTTGAGGACGTCTCAACATGAAGCCTTAAGTGGGGGAATCTCTATTTTGAATATAGGCTTTGGCGGGAATTACTTTTTTAATGATCATTTCGGAATAGAGCTAATCATCCCTTACTTAAACACTAGAAATATAACCTCCAAAGAAACCAACACCTTGTATTCTGGCATTGGACCCACTCTTGGCTTCACCTATATGATTAGGTAAATCTTGAAAAAAAATTAGACTGTACTTTCATCGTAAACATAAAATCAACGCTTTAGCTTTACCTTAAAACATACAGTAGAATAGCTTGTGAGTTAGCAACTCATAAACTCTACCCAATAGCAGGTATTGCGTATATGAACTCAGGACTTTATTTTTAAACTTTTAAAAATGATTTATAAAATTTAGCTTAGGCTTTCATTAAGTAAAAATTTCAATCGAAAATCATTTAAAATTGATAGTGTCCCAAAAAATTAATCAAACCAATAAAACAATTATGAAAAAACCAATTAACCTCATTTGCACTTTTTTTACTTTAGCCCTAGTCTTTAGTTGTAGTGATGATTCTGTGAGTGATGAATTTACAGATGCAAACGGAAATGCTTCAAAAAAATTGATAAAAACAATATCCACGACCTCTGCTCAAGACCCTCAAGAAAATAAAAATATTATATTATCCTATACTTCAGATGGTAAATTAAATACTATTTCTGATGGTTTTGAAACAAGTATTTTTGTTTATGACGAAGGCGAATTATCTAATATAACAGGAGGCGGTGATAATCTAAACACTGAAGATCTATATGAGTCTCCTTATGATGCTTTTGAAACTGGCTATGTTCTTATTTATGACGAGAATGACAATCCCAAAGAAATCGAGTTTTATGAAGAAGAATACGTCTACGAAACGGGAAACTTTATTACGAAAGTATACACTGCAGAAGTTTTTTATGATGACGCTCCAAATCCCTACTTTTTCACCTTAGAGGCTGGGGGCATTATAGAAGTCATGGACGATGTCCAGTTGAACTTCAGCATGAATCCACAGGTTCCCGAAATTGTAAAAGCTAGGTCACTTTTCCCTATGAATAATCCCTCTCAAATCGTCTACAAAAACGAGGAAGGGGAATTGATTTATACTATTAATATAAGTTATGTGTATGACAGTGAAAATTATCCAACATCAGCTACTGTAACTAACGTATCGATAGAGGACTCTGAAGAGAGCACCTATTCCGCAGTATTCGAATACGTTAATTAATACCTCCATATAATCTTATAAAGGCAATTCTGGCTTGAGCTATTTTCGAATTCTCCAAGTCAGTTTTTTTTCGGTAAAAAGTTTTCTAAAATCAGTTTGAGTTGAAAGCTGATTTGATATTGGGACATTACCAAATCAACTTTTGCTTTTAGGTGACTATTTATGATACCTTCAGGACTTTAAATTCATTGTCATACTTTTTTACCATAACTCAGATATAAAATTTATAAACTCATAAAAATCGTCACATCAAAGGTAGACACACCAAACCAATCGAAAAGAATAGACTAGATTAGTCTTTTGACCATTGCGTTATTAAAAAAATGGAGACCAGACACCATATAAACGGGGCCTAACCGAAAAGCCAGATGAGTAGGACAAATTAACAGCAGTATATAATGGGACTATTTTCTTCACTAATCGGTAATGCCGGCGCCGTTGACAAAGAACAATTGGCGAAAGAATATGAACAACTTCTTACAGAACATGAAGATATTGAAATCGGTTTTAAACTGGTTCGAGACACTTTTATTTTTACCAATAAACGCCTTATCCTCGTAGATAAACAAGGAATGACCGGTCGAAAAACTGAATATTTATCCATTACTTATAAGAGTATTTCACGATTTAGCATTGAAACAGCAGGGACCTTTGACTTGGAAGCGGAATTGAAAATTTGGATCTCTAGTGAAACTAGCCCAAGTATTCAAAAAAAGTTTAATAAAAGCGTTAACGTCTATGATGTCCAAAAGGTGCTAGCTAAGTATGTTTTGCAATAAAAACCATAAGCTCTAACCCTTCAGCTATTGATACTGAGACATTATTTCCTTAGCCTGAGTGTAATAATGCCCCCCAAAAAGATTGAGGTGCGCCAAAATATAATAGAGTTGCCAGAGTTTGATTCGCTTTTCCCAATCTGGTTTGAGTTGAAAAGCCTCATCGTAGGCACTAAATAATCGATCATCGAAACCTCCAAAGAGCTTCATCATGGCCAAATCCATTTCGCGAGGAGCATAAGCGACGGCAGGATCTATTAAACAAGGCTTATCCTGTGAATTAACCAGATAATTGCCAGACCACAAGTCTCCGTGAATAAGTGCTGGAGGCTCATTAGGGATCAACTCTTTTACCCTTTGATAAAAGGAATCAAGATTCTTAAACACATACCCTTTATCGAATGCTATTTTAAACTGAGGCATCAAACGCTGGTGGATATAGAATTGAGAAGCGGTTTCGAAATTGTCATTATATTGTGGCAAACTACCCAAATAGTTGTCTTCTTTAAAACCAAAGGTTTCGTGAGTAGTTTGATGTAGAGCCGCCATTGCTTGCCCAAAAAGCTCCCAAAATTTATGGCTAGCTTTTCCAGATTCCCTATAGTCTAGTATAAGATAGGTGTTGGTTTCAAAGTCACCATAACCTAAAACCTCAGGAACATCTATGGCTCCTGTCTTCCTTAAAGCGTTTAGACCACTTACTTCCTTTTTAAACATTCCTGGAAATAGGTGAGCCTCATTTATTTTAGCGACGTACTTTTTATTCTGATCTTCTATAAGATAAACCTCATTTATATCCCCACCACTTAAGGCTCTGATAGACTTGATGTTTAAGGAAAATCTCTCCTGCAAATGTTTTCTGAGATGTGCGGTAAGCATAGGCTTAGTTAAGTTTGAGTCTTCGAAAATACAATCTAAGTCTATTCATAAAAATATAAATGAAAATAATATTTAAGACAGTCAACAACAACACCTTAGAAGTTGAGAGCTTCAAACAGCGGTTTTCAAAAAACACGATATTTTAGGGTAGAGAGTATCATTTTTTAATAAATTTAGGAGGCAAAAAATTATATTTTTTTATATACAAGTCCAAGGCGATCAATAAACATAGGCCATCTAGGGTCTTCTTTTACTCTATCAAAAAGAGGTTCTACATTTAAGTCTGTAATTCCAAAATCTTGATATTCAATTGCCTTTTCTAGCCATTCAAAAGTAGCATCACGGTCACCTCTCTGGGCGTAGGTTATCGCAATAGTATAGCTGTAATCTTTACTATATGTTGTAATAAGCTTTTCCAGAAATTCTTTAGATTTTTCTACATTTCCTAGACTATAATACGCCAGTGCTAGTGCATGGTAGCGGAGTGGCTCGCTGCTTTCCATCTCAGCATGCTTTAAGGCTTCTTTAAACCTCCCTAGTTGTAATAAGGTACAAGTAAGGAGCAAATGCGTGATATCTGCCTCTGGCGTTATTTTTAAAGCTTTACGAAGGGTTGTCTCCGACTCTGGATACATCCTAGCATAATAATAATTTATACCTAGAGCATAATAAGAGTACTCCGATAAGGGGTCCAGTGCTAAAATTTTTTCATGATAGACCACCGCTTTTTTAGTCTCATTAAAAAGTAGCGCAACTTGAGCAGCACGATTGAGAACTGCGGTATTATTAGGTTCTAAGCTCAAGCCTTTATTTACATACTCTTGGGCTTTATCATAATCGCGTTCATAAGAAATTGCTATGGTACCCAGTATTTCATAGATAGTGGCGTAGAGACTATCTTGCTCGACTGCTTTTAGGGCACTTCCCTTTACAAGCGGATAGCCTTCCTCTACCGTTAAAATACCGTGATCTGTTAAAAAATGATAGACGGTACTCAATAAATCCCAGGCGGGTGCAAATGTAGGGTCTATTTCGAGCGATTTTAATAGGAGATCTTTAGCCTTTTTATCACCGTCTATACTAAAGGTCTTATTCATTTCGTAATTTGCCTCTAGGTAAAGACGGTAGGCTGCAGGATCTACCTTTTTTGCCTTTGGTATATTGTTGTCAGTTATACTTATTTCTAAACGTTCCGCGATATTCGAGCTTATCTCATTTTGAACCTCCAGTATATTTTCTAGCTGCTTATCCCAAGTTTCAGACCAAGTAGATTTATCTTTTTTTGCATCTATAAGTTGCACATTTATTCTTACAATGCTATCATACATGCGCACACTCCCTTCTAAAATATATTTCACGTTAAGCTTCTTCGCAATTGTAGGTATATCGATTGTTTTTCCTCTAAAAGAGAAGGCAGAAGTGCGAGAGGTTACCCTAATCCCTACAATCTTCGATAGTGTGTTTATAAGTTCTTCTGCGAGACCGTCTGCAAAGTAGGCCTGATTTTTTAAAATAGACATATCGTTGAAGGGCAGGACTGCAATACTATTCTCTTGCTCGACTTGGCTTGTAATTTCTTTTGTTTCATACTGTGTTGTAATTCTAAAACGATCTACAAAAAGTAAGATTACAGCAAGCATAAGAAAAATAACAATAAAAGTGTTGAGCCGTTTGTTTACGGTTTCATTTCGTTCAGGAGTGTATTGACTTTTTTGGCTAGAAGTGAGTTTTACACCCTCTGAAGTAATATCGTAAAGCCAAGAAAAAACAACCCAAAAGGGAAACAAAATAAGCAAGGTTACAAGCACCGCTTTTCCCAGCCAAATAGGGAGTTCTACGAGTGACCCTAAAACCGAAATAACCTGAAGTAATACCCAAGAAAAAACAACGTAGGATATAATGCCTTTGTGAACATTTCTTCTTTTTAATTCCTTCAAAAAACGAAAAATACTTTCCATTTTAAAGCTAGAGTATTTTATTAGAACTAAATATACACAATTATTACTTTGAACATACCCACCTTCTTTTGTGGAGCTATAATTCTAATTATTAGCTAGATAGGAAAATAACACATATGTATTCCTAAGCGTTATAAATAAATAACCCCTTTCAAACCCTTTTGGAAATTTAGTATTTATTAAAAAACTTATTTTGAAAAAATTACAATTCAATTGTTAATAGTTAATTTTCTGAATTAAAGATAGTTAATATTGAAAAGCTGCCGACTTAGCCCTAACACCCTGTATATTCTTAAATTTTTTCAAAAAAAACGAAATCATCTTATGCATATACGGTATAATATTTTATGTTTGTTGACACATAAAATGTTATAATAAATTAACATGACATGTTCTAAATTATGTTGGGGATAAGCCGAAATGCCAACTGAAATAATAAAGTAGGTAAAACAAATTAAATCAATCTAAATGATTAAAAGATCAATGAAAACCTTGACAATTGTATTTGCAGCATCAGTTTTATTGACTTCTTGCTACTCTTACACATCAGTTGTAGGTGAAGGAGCTCAAGGAAACAGTCAAACAACAAAATGGAATCATTACCTTATTGGAGGATTAGCTCCAGTAGGAGTTTCGGATTCTAAGGAAATGGCTGGAGGAGCTGCAGACTACACTGTTCATACAAGACAAAGTTTTGTGAATGGACTAGTAGCATCGTTAACTTTTGGTATTTATACCCCTTCAACAACGACTGTAACTAAGTAATTTTTTTAATAAGAAGGAAAGGCATTTATTTAACTGCCTTTCCTTCTTTATTTCTATAGAATGAAAAAAATAATCTTTTATATTTCCGCTGTAATAGCACTTTTACTTTTAATCAATATACTGCGGATACTCACCTTGGGAATCGCAAATCTAAGTGAGTATGGGTTTGGTTTTTTAGTTGGAAAAACCATTCTTTTATTTCTATTCTTGCTGATAACTTTTTTAACAAGGAAAAAAAGTATAAAACACAAAAAAGCTTAAAGGTTACAAATTAAGTAATAATTAAAGCTAACCCCACTTAACCAACTTCATCCTTTTCCTTTTGTATTTCTAGAACAAAAGTAAAACACCCATCTATACAAAAGTCCAAAGCCTTAGCAATTTCTGCTAACTGAAATACCATTTAAACTTCCTTATAAAAAAAAATTAACTTTACTCCACTGATTCTTTAAAATAGAAAGCTTAAATATTTCTATTTATCACTCAACCAAAGCCTATGACAGAGCCTTCTGAAGACCTGGACGATTATCTAGACCACCATTATATCCACAGGAGTAATTGGTTGCGAGCAGCTGTTCTAGGAGCGAACGACGGGATTTTATCTACGGCGAGTCTCGCAATTGGTGTGGCTGCTGCTAGTGATTTGAGGGAGCCTATTCTTATCGCTACTTTAGCAGGATTGGTGGCTGGCGCCTTATCTATGGCTGCTGGAGAATACGTTTCAGTAAGTTCACAAACAGATGTTGAAAACGCAGACATCGAACGAGAAAAAATAGAATTGAAGGAGATGCCGGAGCTTGAATTGCAAAGGCTTGCCGATATTTATGAACAACGCGGCCTCTCTAAAGCCACTGCCCTAATCGTGGCCAAAGAACTCACAAAGAAAGACGCTTTGGCAGCACACGTTAGAGATGAATTGGGGATTAACGAGATTAGTCAAGCCAAACCCATTCAGGCCGCGATGGCGTCTGGCGCTGCCTTTACTATTGGCGGAGCGCTTCCATTTTTAGTGACCCTCTTCTTTCCTTTGGACCACATGGAATACGCTCTCTATGGCTCTGCTTTGTTTTTCCTTATTGTTTTAGGAGCGCTGGCAGCAAAAACTGGAGGCTCCAGTATTCCTAAAGCTATCCTTAGAATTACCTTTTGGGGAACCGTCGCCATGGGCCTAACCGCCCTTGTGGGGTATATGTTTAATGTGAGTGTTTAAAAAACGTGTAGCAAGCTTTTTTACGGTTGAATTATTATTCTCATAAACAATGCTAAAATTCTTCAGAAAACTCAAAAAAGACAACTGAATAAACTAAACTGAAACTCATGGTGACAACTCGCTCACTTAAAATTTAATTTCAAACTCTATCCTATTCACAGAGTATTTATCTGCTTTATTCTTCTTGCTGTGCCTCTAAAGGAAAGAATTTGCGATTTTGAAATTTTACTTATGCCAAATTAAATTTATAATGTCGTATAAATAAATTGAATTATACTACGACATAGCTCAGCACAGGTTTTTTGATTGATCGAAGTTAAAATAATTAGCATAGCCTTAGTTACGGTAATTATTTTTGATAAAAAGCAAGCGAAAAAGAAACGATTTATTGCGACATTATAGGTTTAAATTGCTATTGTAGGGTGGTCGAGATTATAAGGCTTTAACCACACGTTCAAAAACACGTGCCACTGCTTCTGCTCCAGGATCAAGAACACCTTTTAAGTCTTTTTCACTTAGATAAGAAGATCTACCAAAATCGGTTTGTGTAATATCCTTGGTTTTGTTTGCTCCTTCTCTGGCTTTTTGTGCGGCCGTTTCTAAATTGCCATCTTCACTGAGCACTTCAAACGCCGGTTGCATGGCGTCTACCATAGTGCGCTGGCCCTCACGTGCACCACCAATCTCTTTCATTTTCTCCAAGCCCTCGAGTAATGCTTTACCCAGATGTTTCTCCTTTTTATAGGAGTTACCTGCTCGAGTAAACAAAATGGAAAGTAAAACACCACTAGAGCCCCCTATTTCTCGAGCTAAAATACGGCCAATCGTAATAAAGAGTTCACCGGTATCAGCCAAGGGCAATTTAGCCTTAAGCTTCTTGAGCTTTTTTGCAGCTGCAGCAAACGTAGAGCCGGCATCGCCATCCCCTACTTTTTCATCTATAGCATTGAGCTCTTTTTCTGCCGAAATCAACTCCTCGACAATAGCATCAAGGACTCGATCAAAACGCTCGTTTGTTGATGCACCAAAGGGAAGCATATCAGGGAGTTTTGGGCTCGGTAGAGGTTCTTTCTTGCCATACTCTCTTATAAACCAAGCGGCTGGATCTGAAGTAGAGGTTAAGGCTTCTTCAATTTCCTTATCTAAAGTCACTACTGAAATAGAAAAACCTTTCATGTTGAGCGACGTCATAAGTGATGCAGGACCAACTAGAAACTTTACTTTTTCAGCCAAATCAGACTTATGAAATGAGGCTAGGAGTATGTTCATTTCAATGGGTGTCACACTGCCCAGATTATTGAGTAGCAACGCGTATTCCTTTCCTTTTTTTGGCAAGTATTTTATTAAGGTGTTTAGAGCTTTTTGCATCAATGCATCTGCCATTTTCATGTCAATGGTTTCTACTCCAGGTTCTCCGTGTATTCCCAATCCAAGTTCCGCTTCTGATTTACTCAATCGAGATTTCTCTGGGTTTTGAAACTTCTGGCCCTCTTCTAATGATAGGCCAATAGAGTAGGTTTGTCCAGCCACTTTACGAGCCAAAGCTGCAACTTCATCCAAGGTTTTTCCTTTTTCAGCTAAATAGCCGGCTGTTTTGTGTACAAATAAGGTCCCTGCGAGTCCGCGTTGCTCGACGGCTTCACCTAAAGAAATGTCATCACCAACGATGACCGTTTCTACTTGATATCCTATGTCTTGGGCCTGCTCTGCTGCGAGGCCGAAGTTGAGGCGGTCACCGGTGTAATTTTTGATAATGAGTAAGCAACCGGCTTTACCTGTAGTTGCTACAATTGCTGAGAGCACCGCATCTACAGATGGGGAAGCAAAAATATCACCACAAACAGCCGCAGTAAGCATGCCTTTGCCCACGAAACCAGCGTGTGCCGGTTCATGACCAGAACCGCCACCAGATACTACGGAAACTTTATCCTTATTAATAGTACTGCGTAACACTACCCGTATTTCGGGGAAATTATCCAGCCGGGTCAATTTGGGGTCTGTAAGCATTCCCTCTATCCCGTCATTTACTACATCTTTTGGATCGTTGATAAAAGATTTCATTCTTTGAATTTAGTATTGAAGCTACCTAAACGTCAAAGATTATCTTTAAACAAAACGTTAAAATTTGCCTTTAGACTTCGTGTTCAGGAGCTCAGCCTTTAAAATAAAATAGGAAACCCTTTCTAAGAATTGTTTTACCAATAACAGATGTCATACAGAAATTTTTATGTTGATTTAAACCGATAGACTTATTTCATTCACAAAAAGGGTCTTGCAGATTTTATCTTCATAAATTCCTTTAGGTTTGCTGCATTGGTTACATAACTTCATTGCGGGGAAATGTGGAGGTTATTCTTTGCGTTTAAGACGTTATAAAAGCCAATTCAAATCAATGTAGTGGCTTTTATATATAATTCTGAATTTGGATGACATCATACCTGGCATGCCGCCGCCCATTCCTCCAGGCATTTGGAAGCCCCACCTGAGTGTTCTTAAGGAAAGTCAAACAAGGCACATTCCGTAGTAAGACTTATTCCAGCAACAAAAGCTGCGTTTTTAAGTGCGATTCTAGTTACTTTTTTAGGATCAATCACCCCTGATTTATTATACAGACATGGCTATTGATAATATAAGTACTACAACCCCTTTACACTACACCGCTAGCTACAGAGAAGGAGAACCTACAAAATGGTGGTGTATCGACTATTGAAATTATAAACGCCGATACAGTAAAGAGGAATGCGTGCGATGATATCATCATTGATTTCAATTGGTTTCCTCATAGGACTGTAGATCTAATAAATGCAGGATCGCTTTCTCTTTCAATTCATAAAACTCCTATGTCATTTAACCCGACAACACTTGTTTTAGTGGAAAACTCCTGTAGTTCAAGTTTATCGCTTCAAAGTCAAAAAGAGTCTCCTATTAAACTTTATCCTAATCCAGCTTCAACTTATATTTATATTGACCAAGCAGATAACGCAACCCTTAGACTATTGGATATAACGGGGAAATTGGTATTGGAAACCAATAATTACCAAAATAATGAAGGAATTTTCATTGGAAATTTAGAAAACGGAATTTATTTTATAAACGTTGAAACCTCTGAAAAGGCTTTGAAAAATTTCAAACTCATCAAAAATTGATTTTTCAGTCTTTAGTTAGCTTCAATCTGTAAGATTATCTCCCAATAGATTGACTTCTTAAAATCATAGAGTGCTCACAATCAAATTCCTTACGAAGGTGGTTTTTTGTATTTATATTTACAGTCATACGCGTACTAAAACATCCTAGATCGTCTTTGCTTGATATCCTAAAACGCTTTTAAACAACACGCTAACTAATGCTACCACTAATCTATCATATCGGCGAGATCTCTACCCACAAGACTTCCTATAGCGACGCCCATACCACCAAGTCTCACTCCGCAAAACACGCGAGGACCAATTTGCTTGAGGATAGGTTTTTTCTGGGTGTGAACGCCAAGTATGCCACTCCAGCGGTATTCTATTTCAAACTCAACACCGGGGAGTATGGTTTGCTTAAGCAGTGTTTCCAAAGCCTCTTGCACAAGAGGTGTAGAATTCAACTCCGTTGTCGTTTCTCCTTTAAGATCCAAGTGCCTACCTCCACCTAATAGAATACGTTGGTCTATATTTCTGAAATAATAATAACCCTCTTCCAAATGAAACGTCCCTTTAATTTGAAGATCTTTGATAGGTTTAGTAACAAGCACCTGGTTCCTTGCAGGTTGAACGTTGGAAATTCCTAAGGCAGAAGCAAAGCCGTTCGTAGCTATGAGTAAGTTCGCAGACGAAAACGCGAAAGCATTAGTCTCAATTTTTACAGAATTTTGATCTTCAGAGTAGGTCTTAACGTCTACCTGATTCAAAATCTTGATGCCGAGGGTCTGAACTTTTTGAAGCAAAGCTTCCATCATCTTGCCCGTATCGATCTGCCCTTCAAACTGATTGAACCCACAACGGTCTCGAACCTTTTGAAATCCAAAATCATGGGTTTTAAAACTAAACACGTCGACCTCAAAAATAGGCTTTAGCCATCTATTGATTTCAGGCATTTTCGAGTGGCACTTCTCAAAGAGATTGCCTTCGTCAGGAAATAGCTCATAACCCCCTAGAGCTTGATAATCTAAACCAGAGTCACCTATAGTACTTCTTAAAAGACGAAGACCATCTACGCGCTTTTTAACCAGACTAACCACTTCCTCTTCAGTATGAGAATTTAAATCGGACAGGAGCTCACTTAAACTTCCAAAACAGGCAAAGCCAGCATTTTTGGTACTCGCTCCTTGAGGGAGCATTCCTTTTTCTAAAATAAGAATCTTAGCTTTAGGAAATCGTCGCTTGAGTTGTAAAGCGCAGTTCAATCCTACAATACCACTTCCCACAACGGTATAGTCTACATTGGTAAGCCAAGATTTATATTCCCAGTAAGATAAATTCATATCACAAATAAAACTCTTTTTAAGCAATCACTGCCTAAAAAGAGTTCTAATTGTATTGAAATCAAATTGTATTTACTCGATAATGATTTTTTTGGTCATAGATCTAGAGCCGTCACCCACTTCTAAGAGGTAAACTCCCGACGCAAGATTTTGCAAATCTAAAGTTTGATTAAACTGCCCAGAAGTCTCATAGGTTTTCTGAACAAGAGCACGTCCTCGAATATCAAATACCTTCAGCTGGACTGCTGTACTGGTTGCAGTACCAAATTGAATAGTAAATTCTCCTTGACTTGGGTTTGGAAAAACCGAAAAGTCTTCAAGAGCAAAAGAGTCCTGGTTCAAAGTGGTTTTTACGTTAATGGTATAATCTTCTACTTCAGCATCGTGCCCATTTTCGCAAGGAAGTGGAAAATCATTTGCTCCAGTTGGGGTATATTTTGTAGTGACCCGCATGGTCGTATTTCCTAAAACTGCATTGGAAGGTACGGTAAACGATAAAGGGGAACCAGAAGTGGGTTGATTAAACAAATTAGTTGAGAGACCTAAATCATATTGCTCACCTGCATCATCAAAACTACAGTTTTGATTCCAGTCTATCCATACGTAGGTAATGATCTGAAAGTTCCCATCACTATTAGCATTCACAGTAAGTTCATAGTCAGAATTTATATTCAAATCTGTAATGATATCTGTAAAATCGCTGTAGCCAGAAGGCTTACCAGTATTCAGATTGCTTAGAATATCTGTTTCTCCATCATTAATAATAACCCCCGTTGTACTGGTTTCGAATGAAGTATTGGCTACTGATACACAAGCTCCGTTAAGGATGTTAAGATTTACACTTACAGAATTTGTAATAGATGCTGATGTTGCTATAACGTCAATCGTATAATTTGCTGGATTAAGTTCTAAAAGGTTAGACACTTCTAGCGTAAACGTTCCATCCGCATTCAAACTGGCTGGGGTAAAATTATAGTTAGCTTGGTTAGGCCCGCTAGCAGTAAACGTAGTTGTTTCTGAAAATCCATTGGAAGTAATGAACTCAAACTCGAAACTAGCAAAATCCGAATTACAAATACTTTGATCTCCGTTTATGGCATTAATATCAAAATCTTGTGTGGTATCGACGTTAAAAGAATCCGATACCGAATAAAAAATATGATCTACAGCTTCTACCAGTATTCTAGCCTCAGTTGTATTTGCAGTATTTGGTAATGTGATTTCTGCAGATCCTGAATTAGGAACCTCCTCTGCTAAAAGAGTAGAGAAATCTATTCCATCTTCTGAAAAATAAATGGTAACGGTCTCGCAACTGATTGGAGCTATATTAGTTTCTCCAACCGTCCAATTAACAGTTTGGGTAGACCCTGGCGCCCATGTCGGCGGGGTCTGAACTTCGAATGGTGTTGTGTCTACTACACTAATAACCACCTCATCGGAACTTGTATTCCCCCCTAGTATAGAATTATCTCTTACTGTTAGTAAGAAACTCATTGTCCTAGCGACCGAAGGTACAACCTCCCAAGTGGAAGATAGAGAACCCGATAGCACTGTACTAAAGTTTGGCATAAATCGATCTGGTGATGTTGTTGGTAATAAGGAACGGAAAGCGGGTCCTACCGTTGAAGTAGATTGAGGAGGCATTTGGGCTGGAGTAGCATCACTTTGTTCCCAAGTATAAGTCAAAACATCATCTGTATTCTCATCGGTTGCCGAACCCTTCAAAATAAAGGCTGTAGATTTTGGAATAAAATAATTTGGACCAGCATCGGCGACGGGAGCTACATTTCCTGACGGAGTTTTTTCACCACAATTACTTGAATTTCCTTGAGAAATATTTATCCACATTTCTTTAAGGTTATCACCGTTGAAATAGTCGTCACTATTGTTTTGAACATTAGGAGCGCAGATCCCTGCATATCCCATAATAGTGGAAGCACTTCCTGGTTCTACAGAAACAGAGGATCGATTACAATTATTATTTTGAGTATGATTTCCACCATATTGATGTCCCATTTCATGGGCAACATAATCTACATCAAAAGTATCACCTACGGGCGACGATTGTCCTGTAACTCCACCAGCTTTATTATTTGTACAAGGTGAATTTAAAAACGCAACTCCACCCCCACCAGTGCCAAACACGTGACCAATATCATAATTCTCTGTTCCTATGTTATCATCACAAACTTGTTGGTTTTGACCAAGCATAGCAGAAACATTATTGTTGGTGTAAGGATCGGAATTAGGGTCTGGACCAAGAAAAATAATACTTTCATTCGGAACCATGACCATCGTTAAACCCAAATCTCGTTCATAAATTCCATTCACACGAGTCATTGTTGTATTCATAGCTGCCATCACATCACTAAGAGTGCCACCGTGAAATAGAGAATATTCTACCGTACACGCTAAAGCGAGTCTATAGGTTCTTAATTGACCATCATCTGCATTCTTTAACGTATTATACTCTTCATCCGACATAGTAGACTCAGACATTAAAGATTCTGTATGACATTTGAAATCATCTTCCACCGGATCTGAAGCTGAGTTGACATAACTGATGTAAGTCCCCAAATTTTTAGAGTAAGGCTCTATAAAAACAGTTTTTTTATCGGATAATACCATAGAACTTAATCCCTTTTCCTCAGATAAACTAAACCGAAGCATTGCCGAAGGATTATCAATTCCTTGGCCTACAAAAGATCTGGTCATAGGGAACTGAGATTGAAGCTCTGGTGTCATCACCGAAGCTTCCATAACCCGAAAATATTCTAATTCCCCTTCAGCATTTGGAAATCCAAGTATGGTGGTCGATTTTTTGGTAGATCCACGTTTGGGTATATTTTCTAAACTTACTTTAAGACCTTGAACGTCTAGTTTCAAAAAACTACTTATCTCAGGAATTGCTTTTGTAAAAATCACCTCTTGAGGACTAGGTGTTCCTTTTTCTGAAGAACTCCAAAAGGGCACCCCCTCTTGAGAAAATCCAAAATTTGAAATTAATGCCGCAAAAACGACAAATAGTATTTTTTTTAAGTTAAATTGTTTCATGATTTGTTTAGATTTTTCATTCGCATTATCAAAAAGAAGCAAGTAAACATAATAGTTATTAAATTAATATTAATGAACGTAAGATATTTATTTTTAATAGCAATTGGTACTCTACTAGCCTGTCAATCTCAAAAAAACCTGAATACTCAGGATAAGAAGAAGGAGACCTTATCTAACTATTGCCCCGAGGACGGGAACTGTACTTTCGAAGTTTTAACCAACTCAAGCTTAAGCCTACTTACCGATGGTATTGGTCAACTGTATCCACAGGTTAAAAAAGGAAACAAAACAGTACTGAAATTTGAATACAAGCGCAGTGTGGATCCTCGCATTGCAGATGGTGGATATACTGAAATTGTCTACGCCGAAATAGACCCCAAAACTGAAAACCTAAGTTTAAGCGATGAGCAACTCACCTCCGCTAATGTTGTATTTGGACGATTATGCTATTGCAAGGGTCAAGCTGGTTATTTTCGAATTGACCAAGGAGCTTTGGTGATTTCGACCGCTAAGGATCGATCTAAAACCTATGCGTTTACCTTTACTACAGATAAAGTCCCTCAACGCCTCACTCATTTTTCTGTAACCCGATAGTTAATTTATAAAACGGACCTGAATTATATAATAAATGCACTTGCTAATTTAGTCGACATCAAAACCGGAGCTTTTTGGGTTTATAGAGTTTTCAGTTTTAAACATTATCAAAATTCCCTTTTGTAATTTCTCTCACTCTTTAAAAAGTTGAAGCTGATAAAATTTTTAAACTGTTGATCTCGATTCCTTTAAGCGATTAAGGCTTATTATCAAAAGAAATCTATCATTTTTAATTACGATACGGGTTAACTAAATCATTTTAAAAGGTAAATTTGGTTTATAAACCCACCTAACAATACTTATTTTGAAAACATTTTTTTCCACCATCCTACTGTGTATTTTTATTACTCATTCTTCCTTTGGACAAGAAAAAATTGACCCCGTATTTAATTATGGAGTTAAAGCAGGTGTAAGCACTTACAGCTTTTCTAAAGACAGGATAGACGCAACGTCTAGTTTATCATTTTATGCTGGAGGTTATTCTAACTATAGACTAAACAGCACTGTAGTTCTTCAGGCAGAACTTTTATTTGAGAGTTATGGCATGGAAGACAAAAATCTTTATGTTACTGAAACTGACCTCTTGCAACTTACACTTCCTGTGTTCATAAAATTTGAAGCAAAGCCAAATCTCTTTTTCAACCTAGGGGGTTTTGCTGGCTATCATCTAGACCTTAGCACTGACAGCAACTTAATCCTTGATGATGACTACATAAAAGAGTGGAACGCTGGTCTTTTAGCGGGTGTAGAGTATCATCTCAATGGCGGATTATTTTTTGAAGTGAGATATAATCACGGCTTAGTAGACTTACAGGATACGCCTAGATTTATGGGAGATATCGTTGTTACAAGCGACGAAATCAAAACCAGATCATTTTTCTTTGGAATTGGATTTCAGTTTTAAACTCATTTTTAAATCATAATCAAATCCTTCAGTTATCATCCCTCTCCAGACCTTATACCAATTTAAACCTATAATGTCGCAATAAATCGTTTCTTTTTCGCCTGCTTTTTATCAAAAATAATTACCGTAACTAAGGCTATGCTAATTATTTTTAACTTTAATCAATCAAAAAATAATTCAATTTATTCATACGACATTATAAATCTAATTTGGTATGACATAAAACTAACTCAAACTTAAAGCTGAACATCTCAAAAGCATTGAGCCTTTACGAGTCAAAGTCAGAAGAAATTAAAGATTGTAACCTATAGAAAACAAAAGTATTCTTGGTAATATAAAAGTTCTTGAATCTGAAATAATATAGGAGGTGAAGGTGTTTTGATTTTTGAATTGGACGTCAAACACATTTTGGGCTTCTACTTTAAAACTCCAAGCACTGCTTTCTTTTTGATAAAGTAATGAGGCATTAGCGATTTCGTAGGAGTTACGTTGATCTAAAGTTTGATTTTGATAAGTGTAAGACGTAAAATCTGCCGAAACAATAAATCCCGATAAAAAGTCGTAATCAAAATTAATAAAGGGCTCGGTGGTAACAAAATTTGTGGTATTGTCACTAAGGGTAAAGTTCCCTAAACTTTGTCTCCACCCTATTTCTATAACAGGAAAATCATCGTAAAGTGTCTTTGCAGATAGGGTGTAAGAGGTGTTTTGGTTTCGATTTTCGAAAGGAATGTCGTTGACGAATTGTAAGAACGTTGTATTGGTATAACGCAAGCCTGTTCTGAAATTAATTTGACTAATCTTTTTGCTCACATTCCCACTTAAGCCCCAAGTTTCTGACGAATTATCCACAAGAAAAGGAGTGACAACTTGATTGATGCCCTCGTAGTTGACGTTATTCACAATACCTTCTATTTGTTTGGAATAGTTTGCGGAGGCGTAAATTCCAAAACCTCGGTAACCTCTGGATTTTGTGAAACGCAAATTTAAATCGTGCCTTAGCGTGTTCTCTAAAGTCGTATTCCCGCTAAACACGCTGTTATAACTTTGTAAATAAAACCGACTTGCAAATTGAGAAGCGTCCGAAAAAGAGGATTTTAACTCGTAATTGAATTGTAAACTCTTACTCCTAGTCATTTCTGCTTTGGCGTTTATATTTGGCAAAACCACCACTCTGTCTTTAACCGACGTATTTTCCTGATTGGGATTCCAGCGGTAATAATGGATAAATGCTCCTTGATCGAACGTAAAAATCCCCGTTCTAAATTTATAGAATACCCCAGCAAAGGCGTCATTCAATCTAAATTGGAAATCATTATTGAATCCTGCTTCCCCAAAATTATTTTGAGTACCATCATCGAGTTCTTGAGCATCATCAGTGAAAAAAGTCTGATTTAAATTGACATTTCCGATGGTAGAATAGATATGATTATTTCTGTTGAGTACACAATAGTGTTTAAAAATAGACTTGATCTGGTTTTTCTCGGTTTGTTTAAACTGGTTGATTCTTATACTTTGCTCATCGATAATAGGAATGAGCCCTGCCAAGATATCATCGTTGGTTTGCCACAGAGTTCTGGGCGTTAACTTATCGTAGGTATAATCTACAACTCCAGAAAAAGAATGTTCTCTAGATAGTTTTCTATGCCATTCCACCGTTTGATTAAAAAAGGTCTGCTCACCAAACCGATCGTTTAAAAAAGCATTGGAAACCGTGTCTACTCGAGAATTGATGGTATTGGTATAACTATCATCTGCACTTTTAAATTGAGACTTAAAATGCCACTGGTCGGTATAATTGGGGATATAGACCGCGCTGATGCTTCCCATGGCCAGTTCGTTATTGGTAGCTGTAGCTATAGATCTATCTTCTGTAAACAAATTGTACTCGTTGGTAGACTCTACCAGTGTACTTTCTTTGGTTTTTGAAAAGATTCCATAACCCGTAATGTTCAATTTATTATTCACTTCTTGAGTGAAATTGATAGCACCAAATTTTCGATCGCTTTCGATGACGTCTTCTTTCTCCAAAAAATCTGAAAAATCGTCGTAAGAATCTTCAAAGGTGGTCGTTCCCTTATCGAATATAGAATTCATCCCTTCTTGAAATCTAAAGTATTGGTCGTAGGTAAATACCCGTTCTCGGACATTATTGAGATTCCCTATGGCATTCAACGTGGTTTTGGGACTGTAATAAAATAGATTACTATGGGCATTATAAAACTCATCGTTACCCAAACCGGCTTCTATATCTCCAAAGACAAAGTCTTTTTTATCATCTTCCAGTTTGATGTTCATGGCCATATCTTCGCTTTCTTGGAAGTCTTTGAGCATGGCAATTTCATTGTAATTATCCAGCACCACCACTTGTTTCACGGCATCGGCAGGAATGTTATCTACTGCCAACTTGGTGCCTCCACCAAAGAATTTTTTGTTTTCTACCAGCATGTGGGTCACTTTTTTCCCGTTAACGGTAATACCCCCGTTTTTATCCACTTCCACCCCTGGTAGCTTCTTAAGAATGTCTTTAAGCTTACGCTCCTCGCCAGTGGTAAGTTGATTTACGTTATACAAAATCGTGTCTTTTTTGACAACCATCGGCATGTCTAGCACCACTTCCTCAAGGCCTTCTGCACTTTCTTTTAATATAATATCTTGGGTCTTATCCCTATCTAGTTGTATTTCAAAACTTTTTTTGGCAAAGCCCAAATAATTTGCCGTTACCGTATAGGGTATAGATTTTAGATCTAAGCGATACCGCCCTTTGTCATCGGTAATAGCAAACTTTATTTGTTGCAGAGAATCTTTGGGCTCGGCAAGAATATTAGCATTGGCCAGAGGCTTATTAAGACTGTCTGTTACCTTACCTGTTAAGGAGTTTTGGGTAAAACCAACCGTTTGGAATAACACTAAAAAAGAAAATAATACGTATAATCTAAAAGACATAAATTGAAATAAAGGTGAAATTACCAGTTAGTTTTTATACATTTTCTCCCTATCAGACATTATCTCCTCAATACGCTTATAAGACTCCTTCTCTGATATAACCTTATCCTTTTTATCTATTCTTTTAATTTTTACATCATCAGATGGATTCAAATTTATCTTTATCGCCGTTAATGTGTATTCTCTATCCTCAATCTGAAGGATTAATCCAGGAAGTCCATTATAATTTTTAGGGCCAAAACTTATTGAGATGTCTGGTGTAAACCAAGCTACAACGTCTTTATAAAAAAAATGTCCTTGTCTACTGTATAGCTTTTCAGTTGTTTTGGCTTGGCGGCAAGTATAGTTACCTATTTTTTTAGTTTTGCTTGTAATCTCCCATTCTAAGGGTATTTTATTAATATTACCTAAAGCTCTACTCATCTCAATAATCATATCCTTCGAGCTGTTGGTATAATAAGGTGTAGTACCTGCCCGACTTCCCATTAAGTAATTTTGATCTTCAAGATTTGGTTTTTTATAATAATAGGATTCGTCGTTTTTAAAGTTTAGTAAAAATTCTTCAACCTTTGCATTTTCCATAGCTTTTATTACATCTTGTTTGACAGACATTGGTCTATCTTTTTTCTTATAAGCAACTAAAAAGCTATCCACGAATTTTTCATTTACTATGCCTTTATAAGTGATACTGCCACTTCGGTCTTGAGCGTTGGTAGTAAAATTACTTAAGAGTATAAAAAGAAACATGATTAAATATGAAATATTTTTTTTCATTCTTATTTTTTTATAAATCCTTGCTGTTCGGCTTTAATCAATAATTTTTGAAATATACCTAACAGCAAAGATTATTTAATTATTAACTTGCTTATCTAAGAGCACCCACCTCTTTGCATACATTGATCAAAACCATTGTAATCAGTAGGATATAAATCATCACATGCACTATAGGTTAAAGAACATACCTTTACAGCTATTTCTTGCACTTTTACATCTGTAGTATTTGAGTTACCAGCAATTGATGCTGTTCCTAATGCAAATAAAAATACAGTTCCTAAAAAGGAATTTTTTAATAATTTCATAATTTTAAATTTTTTGAACCCAACCTAGAGTTCGATTAAACATTTGTTTTAAAAATGAATACGTACAAATCCAATTTGTTTTATACGTATCCAAAACAGTACTGCTAGAGTTGCAACTCTATGTCATTAATAAATCAAAATTGGAAGGATTATTAAATAATAAAACGAACTTAAAAAAAAAAAAAACGCAACAGCTGAGTGTAAGATGTTAAAAATTTAAGTTTAACTTTTGTTTATGTTGTTTATACTTCACTAATATTGCTTATTTACTTATCCTCATAAAAAATTTACTTTTTACTATAATCTTTCATCATTTCCTCAATACGCCTATAAGACTCCTTCTGTGATATCACCTTATCCTTTTTATCTATTCTTTTAATTTTTACATCATCAGATGGATTCAAATTTATCTTTATCGCCGTTAATGTGTATTCTCTATCCTCAATCTGAAGGATTAATCCAGGAAGTCCATTATAAT
>Ga0306909_100035_pt1 | contig 52576 bp, 49 predicted proteins | sample AntRauMFilla2697_FD_190439 | JGI IMG/M metagenome (GOLD analysis project Ga0306909, IMG submission 190439) | Saline lake microbial communities from Rauer Islands, Antarctica - Metagenome Filla 2 #697 (v2) (version 2) | ecosystem: Environmental > Aquatic > Non-marine Saline and Alkaline > Saline ... | reverse complement strand
CAGATTGCCTCGCAGCATCACATCACAGGGTGGCCGGATGCTCCGGAATCAGTGGCCGGATAAAATCGGAATGGGTGGCCGGATACTTTCGGAATCACTGGCCGGATGACCCCGGAATACGCAACCCTCCACACAGGGATGGCATGAGCCATACTGTATTTCATCTTACCAAGGAGCGCCTCAGATGGCTGACAGACAAATTACTGCATCAGGAAAAGACAAAGACGGTGACATCACGAAACTTTGCAAAGCGGGCGAAGCATGGTCCCCGCGCCAGAAGGCTGATGCGATCCGCGATATCGAAAACGGGACGCACACTTACTACGTCCAGCAGGCCGGCACGTCTCGCGTCAACATCACCGTGGTGAACGGAACGACCGGCAAATACCTTCGCTCGACCGCCGATAAATCTTCGAGCAACAATTTGGACAATCTTCCAGATTGCTAAGCCTATGACCCTACAACATTGGGGCTCGCAGATAGCATCTACCTCTGCGGGTCCGTTTCAATCTGGCATCCTCGCATGTCATAAGAAGAAGGATATTAATTCATGCCACAGGATCATCAAATCACCTGCATTATTCCAGACGGCGCGGACTCTGACCGGCGTATTGACAGCATCGGCGGTGCCACTGGTTCCAAGAGTGGTGGTCCTTGGTGCATTAATCTCGACGCTGCTATCAAAGGTATCGAAGACGGCACCTGGCGCTTTTGGACCAGCGTAGATGGCAACTCTGTTTGGGTTATCATCGCGACACGCAATGGAAAGAAATACCTGAAAACCGAAGCTGATGGTGACGAACCGAATAACCTCTTGAGTCTGCCGCAATGTCAGTAAGCGATCCTGCACATTGCAGCGATCTTACAAACAGTGGCCTCTGCCACGGCCAGCATCCCGCTCGTTTCCACGGTCATTACCAATTTCGCGCCGGTCCTAGCCCCTCTCGTTCTCCACTGGATTTGATCGGTCCAACAGTGAATTAGCCGGGCCTTGATGTCCTCGGGCAATGCATCGCGCCCACTCATTCCTGTTGCGGCCCTGAGCACCGCCAAGCTGAAACAACTTAAGCCCATTATCCGCCCCGAGTGCTGCGTCGGGAAATGCCCCCTGCCTCGCTATGCTAAGCCCACTGCGGGCGCTGAGCGAAACATCACGATGCTGCGGTGCAGCCCGAAATTACCGACATTCGCCGCATCCGCATGTTTTTATACGATGAAGTCCTCCAGAGCTGGTCTATTTGAAATCAACTCAGATTAATCGTCATCACTGCCTCGACGAATGACGCCGTGCTCACGGTAAGCATCTAACATCATCCGAGTATACTCTCGAGTACTGGAGGTCACATGCCCCAAACCCGGCCAGGCGAATGGAAACGTCATACAAGTCGTGTTCAGTTCCAGCTCGGCACCAAGTATTGCTGCGACCGCTTGTACCTCTTTGGGCTCCTTGTTTTCAGGCCAGAGGTCCTCATCCAAGACGATGCATGCATCATTGTCTTCATCGACATAGATCTCTGCCAACAGCGCGCCTAACCATTGTCAAAGATATCGCCTGCTAGAACTAAAGCATCGACCTGTTCCGAGATCGCCAGGTCGATGATCTCGGCAAAAGTGTCGCGGCTGGCCTGTTTCAACCGATCGCCGAGGTCAGGATTGCGCAGCGCCACAGATCGAATGGGTGATCCGAGGTGGATGTCAGCTGAAACTAGGAGGCGCATCATATTCCATCCATGATTCCGCGAAACATGCGGCTTTTCTGTTGATACAACAATTTATAGTTGGTCTTCTCAGTATGGTCGTTCATCGATATCAATAACCAACCTTTGACCGCGTTTCTCTGATCGAATACCCAACCGCTTGCTAATACGAGGCGCTTAGACTGAGCCTTGCACCGATCTTTATCCAAGCGCAGATTGCGTGAAATGTTAGCGCCGAAGCCACTCGTCCCGGATCTCATGAATGGCAAGGTCCTTCCACTGTTCTTTCCATAGAGCCCAATAGGGAATGTCCGTCGACGCCGGCCCAGTTGTACAAACATCAATCTGCACCACAGATGGAAGTGCGATCGATTCTCCGACAAGCAGCGCTTCTCCCTGTTTGAAGGCTGGCATTTTGTCGATCAGAGAACCCAGTGAGTCCGGCAAAAGTTTACGAACATATCCTTGATCAACTGGATTAGTCAGACGCATCGCGATGAAACTGTTGCACTGCGAGAAAATGGTTTCGGAAATCTCAGACGGCCTTTGGCTCGCGAGAAGCAGAGTAACGCCGTACTTTCGTCCCTCCTTGGCAATTCGTTCGATTGACATTTTTGAAGCACGAAACTTGGAGAGTTCGCTATTCGGGACATACTTGTGTGCCTCCTCGTAAACTAGAAGGATGGGCGCGTCATTATTGATTTTCTCGTCTGGATCAGCCGCAGAGCGCAGCCGCTTGTAAAAATAACCATGCTCAAAAATCAAGCGTGAAATCAGCGACACAGTTATGCTCAGAACCTCAAGAGGGACGCCACTCAGATCGATAACAGTGACATTTTTTGGCTTGCCTGTGCTGTAGCCGAGAATTGAGCGGAGCGTTTCTTCGAAGGTGATTGTCTTTGACTTTTCCCCCAAGAAAAACTCGAGCCGCCGGTCATTGATCTTGCTCTCCAGCCGGTTCACAAAGTTTGTCAGACGTCCATTGAGGCTGCCTTTGGTACGCTTTGCTTGACCCTTTTTATCTCCGGAGGCGTATACCTCGCCAGTTTCCACCTCCTCTTCATTTCGCTCAATCACGTGCTTAAGAACATCGCGAATGTTGAAAGGTAGAGGTGTGTCCATATGGATCCGCTCCTTGGTCTCTTCAGCACCAGTAAATTGAGCCTTCCTACTCTGGAGTACTGCATCCTTGAACACATTGCGTTGGTTGTGATCGTTCGCTTCAGTATCAAGGAAAAACTCTTCCAGTTCCTCACCGCTCAGCATCCAGTAAGGCAGCACAAGACTTGTGCTGTCCAAAAAATTTGAATCTGGAAAGGCAGCACGATACTCGGAATGAATATCAAATATGATCACGTGCGAATTATTCAACGCATAGCCGCCCTTCTCAGCTACAGCGTTCTGAACAATCTTCGCCACTGTGTGAGATTTCCCTGATCCAGTCGAGCCTACTACAGCGATATGCTTGTTAAAGAATTTGTTCCCGTCGACCGGGACTTCAACTTCTCGGTTCGTCGCAAGCCTTGAGAAGCAAAAGCGATCATCTATAGGCAATGCGCTGCCATAGATGAGCCGGATGTCGTCTATCGTGGCAGGCTCAACTGTCTTTGGTGGGATTGCAAGGGCATCACCGCCTCGCTCGAATTTTTCATCGCGCAGCACACCGAGCGGAAAGGCGTCGATCACGTAGTCTCGGTTACCGTCGTCTCGAGCTTGAATCTGAAAATTCTCAATAATCGCGATCAGAACCGCATTTTCGTTGTCAGATATCTTAAGATAAGAACCAACCCGTAAAGACTCTTCCGCTACACGAAAGTTTTCGAGGTCATCGACAACAATCTTCACCTTGTCAGGGAACACCGCGACCACTTCAGCTTTTACATTGCTCATAAATTCAACCCTAAATTATGCTTTCGATATCTTTATAGTCTGGAACTTGGAACCTAACATGCTTTATGGCCTCATCGCCAAAGTCAGCCACAAGCGTAGTTTCATAAAATTCATAAATTTCCCGAGATCGTAGGAAAGCTCTAAAAGTCTGTTGTGCTTCAGATAGGCAGGAAAATATTCGCAGGTCAGGACCGTTGTCGTGTGTCGCAGAGCGAGAGATTGAGGTTCCGTCAAATTTGGCGTCTTTAAAATCATATCCGTCGAGGAAACGAAAACCCTCGTTGTGCAGTTCTTGCTTGAGGGCTGCGATCTCTGCATCGTCGATGCCACGGAGCAAAACATACGGCGAAAACGGCTTCGCCTCTCGCCGTGACAGTTTGGAATATTTCCGTGAAATTGTCTTGAGCAAGCCCTTAACAGCGCCCCTCTGGTACGAACGCTCGCTCACATGGATGATGAAGAGCCGATCTGCTGATGAGACATTGAATCCATTGATGAAAAATTCATTGCGGAGCTTTTGATAATACTTAGCCTTACCCATTTTTGCAACGAACCACTCCTCGAAGAGGATCGACGATGTTTCTATACCTTGAAGAAATTCTTGCTTAGTGATGACCCGCAAGGCTTCATCGGTTTGGATTGACAATTCCTTGATAACTCGAAGCGCGTTGTTGTAGTAGAAAAACTCGGCTACAAAATGTGAGCAATCGAACTGCTTTGTGAGTGCCTCGATAATGGCCTTGAACTGATCTTCGAACCTTGCGGCATTTACGTCAATCGAGAGAGCTTCAAGGAAGGCGTTGAGCTCCAGATTGCTTACTTTCAATTCCTCGTGTTTCCTAACAGTAACTCCGTTTGTTGTCATCGTAAGGAAGTGTTCTTTGAGGAAATCAATGCCGAGAGGCATGACGAGCTTACCCTGACCGGACGCGAAGTGGCCGCTGAGCTTATAGTTTATAGACGGTTGACCGTCTGTAAGACCTTCTTTGAAATGCGAAAGCATGAAAATTATGGCTGGCTTGATAACAGAATGATTATATTCGGTTTTTTCGTAGTATTTGCATTGGACAGCAGTTGTGTCTGTTGCTGTTCGCACATCGATGTCTTCGATGCATTCAATCGACACGCTTTCTTTGGCTTCGACGAGGTCAAGAATGCTCAGGATCGAGTGATCAAACTGGTAGAAGTAGCCTCGAATTGTAGAAACCGCACTACGATCTGTCAAAGTATACCTCTTTGATAATAAGTTGGCGAATAAGCCATATTAAGTTTGTCATATGGGTCCCATGTTCGTTCCTACCTGCCACTTCCCACCATATTTGCTGGAAGCAAGGTATGCGACGACCTTTACAAGATGCTGTGGCTCAACTTTTGATGAAATCGCATCCAGCTCTAACAATTCGCGAGTCAAATACGGGTGAAACTTCTCGGTCAGCAGGTTGCCAGCGCCTGCAAATAGATCAACTTCTTCACCTTCTCCAATCCTCTTTAGGACTTCTATTATTGGCGAGTTTTCGTCACCTGCTTCCACCTGAAGGAAGCCATCATATTGTTCGACAGAAAATCCAAACCCTCTCAGCGCAAGTGCCAAGGTTGTCGTTTTCATTGTCCCTACTCGGGTTGTGATGATTGAGGTTTCTTCGCCCAAATTGACTAGGGACGCGTTAGCAAACCCCATCTGCGCATAGTTCAGCCGCGCCTCCTCAAGCATTTCGAGCGAATTGGCATCCATGTAGTTGGGCTTGGTATTAGTTTCCAACACATCGAACATGCGCGCGATCACCTTGTCGTGGATCTCGCCCGGGTCACCACCAAACACAGGCGGCACACCTGCTTTGGCGGGTTTGACCATGATGACCTTCTCACGGTCATGTATTTCCTGAACCAACCAGCGACGTCCGGAAAAGATGAGCATCATCCCGGGTGAGAGGATGTTGTCGATTGGCAATGTTCCTAGATCTCGCCCGTTTGAGACCAGCCGGTACTCTTCGGGGGTCTTGAACACAGCATAAAAGCTATAATGCTCGACCAGCCGTTCCCCAGTTTGCCCCAAGAGCAACAAACTCCCGTCCGTTTGCTCTATCAAGCCAGTTTCAGGATGACCAAGCGCGCGCAGCACATCAGTGAACATTGCTGTGGTGACCTGCCGAAACGGGCCTTCGCGACACAGCACGCTGTATAGAATATTTGCGGGTGCCCCTCCGCGCTGTGCGATTACGGATAGGATCTGATGTACAAGTGTCGACAGATGCAGCGCTTGCGGTTTCGGTGGTTCGCACCAGCCCTCCAAGAGAAGTTCAATCATTGCAATCGACCTTACCAAGCCCAGCCTCAGACGATCCACAAAACTACTATCCGAAGTGAGCCTCGTTTCGACAGCGTATTGGCGCAGGATGGCTGGCTGGCCCTCCCTGCGTCCCGACCGTCCCAATCGCTGCCGTAGGGCTGCGACGGTGAAGGGTGCGCCAATTTGGGCAACACAGGTCACATCGCCGATGTCGATGCCAAGCTCTAATGTGGATGTACAGACAGCTGTGGTCGGTTTGCTGCTGTCTTTCAAGCGCCGTTCGACAAAATCGCGGTGATCGCGTGAAAGGCTGGCATGGTGTGGGTAAAACTCTTGGGGAAGATGCTCTTGTTCGCAAAGATTGCGCAGTCGGTCAGCGTAAATTTCAACACGTTGTCGAGCGCCGGCAAAAACTAGATTGTCGCTTCCCCTTAGATGCTCGAATAAATGCGCTGCGACAGCATCCGTGGCAGATGGGGTGTTGTCGTCTTCTCCACCGGAAAGATACCCACGCAGCTGGATTTTCAGTTCCGCTTCTCCACCATCTGCTTCGATCAATGTGACGTGTTCCACATTGTCAGGCCGCAGATAAGCGCGGGCGAGATCCATGTCGCCAAGCGTCGCAGATAGTCCAATCCGGCGGATGGGCCTTTTGATTGCCAACTCAAGACGCGTCAGCAAAGACCGCAATTGCACGCCGCGCTCACTGTCGAGCACGGTGTGCAACTCATCGATCACCACAGCTCGGGTTGCACCGAACAGGCGCGCGATTTCCAAGCCCCGACGTACGAATAATGCCTCAAGCGACTCTGGCGTTATCAGCAAAATCCCTTTGGGGTTTTTCATCGCGCGCGTTTTGACTGATTGTGATACATCGCCGTGCCACGGTACCACTGGAAGCTCCGCCTCCTGGCAGATACCTTCCAGTCGCCCCGCCTGATCGGTGATGAGTGCCTTGAGTGGCCCGATGTAGAGCACGTCGAACCCGCCGCCCTCTGCTGGCTCGTCCAGCACCTGAGAGATCAACGGAAAAAATGCGGCCTCTGTTTTGCCACCAGCCGTTGATGCCGCGACGATGAGGTCGTTATCACTCTCATAAATAGTCTGTATAGCCCGCGCCTGAATATCGCGCAGCTCACGCCACCCCTGCTGTCTGATCCACTTCTGAACGGGGCGTGCAAGTTGGTCAAAGGCGCTACTCATCCCCTCGCCTCAGAGCTTGAAGCTTATCAGATCATCGTCACCACTTGGCTGAGCGCCAGTCGTTTCCTCCACCTCACTCATGTCTTCGCCTAGGTCTTCGGAGACGTCGATCTTTTCGATCAGGTCACTCCATTCAACGCCTGGGTTTTGCTCCAGCACGGACAGCAAGTTCACAAAAGCAGTGACGGTATTACGCGGCGTCCTGAAATAGGCCTCCCCAATCCGGTCGGAACAATGGTTCATAAAGGCTTCCAGCGCTGTATCCGGCAAAGCCGTTTCATCGTCTTGCATCACGCGTCTGACATTGGCTAACAGAACAAACAGATCTTCCGGTGTCAGACTTGCAAGCCGCACAACCGGCCCCGACAAATCGACAAGGCCATCACGGGCGAAGGTGTTTTCTGCCAGCCGCGATTGCAGGGCCTCATAGCTATAAAGTCCACGGCGTGTGTTCATCAAAAACTCTGGTGTGCCCCCCATTAAGAAGCCAAGATTCTCAGCACTTCCCTGAAGCACATCGTTCAAAATGCGCAGAATCTGCTCGTAGTTCGCATTGCGTGCTTGGGACGATGTCAGCTTGAACAGGTTCACCATTTCATCGAGGCCGACAAGCAGCCCTTTGTAACCGGCCTCGCACACAAAAGCAGACATCAGTTTGAGATGATCGTAAACGCTCGCATCATCGACAATCGTGCGCACGCCAAGGGCTTTGCGCGCATCCGTGCGGGTTGCGAATTCTCCCCTGAGCCAGCGCAGAGCAGCAGACTTGAGCTCGTCATCCCCGTTCTCATGGCCTTCCCAATACCGGCGAATGACCTCTGCAAATTCAAAACCGCCAGTAAGTTCTTCGAAATGGCTCAGACGCTCGCGAATGATGGTGCCCGTAGGTACATCTTTTTCCTCGGCGTCTCGGTGCGCTTGGCTGACAAACCGCTCAACCACACTGGCCAACGCACCACCATCGGGTTTTGTGCGTGTCGACAGGTTGCGCGCCATCTCTGCGTATAGGCCACGTGCCTGACCACCAGTCGCATGAATACGTCTGTCAGGTGCAAGATCAGCGAACATCACCACCAGCCCCTTTTCCAATGCCACAAGCCGGATCAAGTTCATAAAGAAGGTTTTGCCAGACCCATATTCCCCAATAACAAAACGGATGGCAGCGCCGCCGTCTGCGATGCGCTCCATGTCCTTCACAAGTTCTTCGATCTCGCGAACGCGACCGACTTGGATGTGACGAAGGCCCAATTTGGGCACGACCCCTGCCCGCAACGCCTGAACAATTGCATCGCGTTCACGTGGCTTCAATTTAGACATGACGCCCCTCCCCTTCTAATTTTTGTTTTACCGCATCCGCAATCTCGGGAGACACGTCATATCCATCATACTCGTCAAGTAAGGCTTCGTCATAGGCCTCAAAGGCCCATTCGTTTACGGCCTCCAATGCACCTGACGACATCAATCCATGCTTTCCACAAAGCTGCTCGAATGCGTCCTCGGCCCAGTGCTCTTGACCCAACAAATCCAACAGCAGTGCCCCATGTTTTGCATCTAGCCCGGTAAACAGCGTTGCACTCTTGGAGTCCCTGCCCTCTTCTGCCTCTTCCTCAGCCTCAAATATCTGCCCTAGGACAGAAGACACCCGCGCCGTATCTGATCTGATGGCCGCGATCCGCGATGCATCCAGAACGGGCCCGGTTGCCTTTTGTCGTTCAGGAATGGCCTCTCCAGAATTGCCCGGCTGGGCCGCACGAACAGTGCGTGGCGCGTCTGCAATCTCTCCAGCGTGAAGGTCGGAATAGGCGAGTGATGGATCAAGGCCCAATGCCTTGTACACCTTTTCAATGCTGGCGACTTCTTCGGATTGAATGACGCCATCGGCGTGTGCCGCACCCACCAATGCCGCACGCATCGCAGTTTGGTCTTCCACACCAACATCTTTGAGTTTGCGGCGCAGCAGCGTCATGTCAGGCGGCACAGCAAGGAACCATACCATATTTGCTTGAAGGCGGTGCCGCTCTTGCTCACTCAGCCCCTCAACAGATGCGATTTGAGCCTCCAACGCTTTGCGTTCAGCATCGGCGATACGCCCGTCTGCATGGGCAACAAACGAGGCAAGAGCCAACTCCATCAACGCTGTTTGATAGCTTGCCGAAACATCTTCCAGCTTTTCGATCTGCTCGCCAAGATCAAACAGAACTACGGGTTCTTCCGGTTTCGGTGAACGCAGTGCAAAGCGTGGATCAGGTGCGAGCCCAAATCCAAGACGCGCCAAAGCATCTGCCGCCCCTGTTAGCTGTCGCTTGCCAATCTTCGTGCTACGCTGTCCTTCAAGCTTTTCGATCACGTCGGCCAGCGGAATAAGTCCGCCGCTCTGCATGATCCCCCTCGCCCACTCTTTCAGCGCTTCCATTTGTGTCGACGGAAACAGGCTCCACAGATCTAGTGGCAAGAGGGCGTGCGCTTCGATGCTTCCCCTGCCCTCGGGGTTCCGACCAAGATAGCGGCTCAGCTTATCAAGGTCGTTTATGACTTCATCTGCAACTTCCTGCGCAATCTCGATCGGTTTTCGCAATCCGGAAATATCAGGAACGGGTTTGCCGTCGGCTGTCGGATTGAGAGTCCCTTCGAACTCGCTTGAGGCTGCGCGATACGTTGCTTTGAGGTGTTTGCGCGGCTTGCTGACCTTTAGCCCATTTGGAAAGCGATCGTCGAACCGAATCTTGAACAACGCCAGGAATTCATCACGGCACCGCGTTGCTGGCGTGCGCAAATGGCTTTCTGGATGGCACATCAACCAGCTCAGAACCCAGTCTGCACTCAGGTTTTCTCCCTTATCAAGACGAGCGCCAATCGCATACTTCAGCGAAAAAGGAAGCTCCCAACCCTGGCGTTCAAAGATCGGCTCCAGCGCCTCAAACTCAGTTTCGGCAAGTGTCGCGATATCAAGAAATTCTCCCAAGTATCGCTTCACCGAATGGTTTTCGGGATAGACGGAAATCAATCTCCGAACTTCGGCGATGATATCCTTTGCATCAATGTTGGATTGATCGACAAAAAATCGCCGTTCTAACCCGTAAAAATACAAGAACATGTAGCCCGGATCATAGGATGGGTCAGAACGGCCACTTGCCAACCATTCAAGATAGGTCGCCCTGCTTCGTGCTGAAATATCGGAATATCCAGGCCAGTACGACATGCCCTCCCCTGCCCTATCGTCCCCTGCCCTCGCGACAGAAAGAGACGGGTCAATATAGGCTCTGCATTTGTCGCGATAGCCATGGTGATTGAGCAATGGCGGCGTGCCGACATAGACCATTCCGCCAATATCTCGCGCAGCAACGGTCGCGGTCTCTGCCGCTGGTATCCAGCCATTTTTACGTGAATTCGTTTGCGGGTTGTGTGCTGTTGGCCGCGGGTTCTCATACCGCTTTGCAATTGCCGAAAGTGCTGGTGCCGCAGACTGGCCGGCACGCACGATTTCCGCGTAGTCCTGTTTTGGTGGTTTGCGCGGCGCTATCGAAGATGATTGAATCGCATTCGCTTCGCGAGTTCTCTCTCGTTCACGTTCGATGCGCTTTTCTTGAGCACTGACGCGGGCCACTGGCTCTGATTGAGTGACTCTTGTGTTTGCGCTTTCCGCTGCAAGTGCTTTGGCTTCCACTTTTCGACATCGTTTTTTTTCTTGCCACCAGACCAAAACGGCAGGCAACCCAAAGGCAAAGAGCATTTGCGTGCCATCTGGCCAACTTTGCAACGCGACCGTTACGACAACCATGCACATCAAAAAATAAAGTGCGTAGAAAAAGATAACTCGAAAGAATTTAAAAATTGATGCCATTAACGAAACCCTCTTACGAATTACATTAGTTTGCGAGGTTTTCGATGCAATCACTATCGCTAAAGTAGAAGTGCAAATCTCTATAATTTTTCAATGACTACGCTCTCGGCCCACGTATCGACGAGAGCGGACCGAGGCAGGGCTTATGAGACATGATATGGCAACCTAGGCATTGATGTCGCTCCAAAGGGCGCTCACCGGGAGAGCAAAATTCCTATTGCCAAAGGTGAGTTTTTCTTTACCCAAGTAAAGCACGATCCCAGTACACGTCCTGCTGCCTCCAGGCCCGTCTTTTGAGAACCATTTGAGATGTTTGAAGTCATCACCGCTGACCGATGCAGAGGCCTTGACCTCGACACAGACCAGATGGCTGCCGCCGTCGATCAGGATGTCAATCTCCCGCTGGTCCGCACTGCGCCAGTGATAGAGCCGATAGTCAGCGGTCTGCATTGGGACGGCGCGCTGGATCTCGTTCAAAACGAAGCTCTCAAGCAGACCGCCGAGGGCTTGCGGATTGTTGTCGATGGTAAAGGTATCTTCAGTGAAGCGACGCAAGGCACAGGCTATGCCTGAATCTGCGAAGTGATATTTTGGGTTCTTGATCTCCCGCTTGCCCTCACCCGATGTCCAGGCACCCAGCTTGGTGAGCATTGATAACCGTATCAGGATATCCAGATATTGTTCGACTGTAGCGCGCTGCAGCTTGGTCAGTTTGGCAAGTTCGGACGCGTTGATTTCTTGAGCCGACCGTGCCGCCATTTGGTCTATCAGGATACGCAGGGCATCTGGCTTTCGGACCGGCGTGATATCTGCCACATCGCGCTCAACGACCGCGTCGATATAGTCCCGATACTGCCGTTGGCGAGATCTGACTGGCAGCGTTCTGGTTTCCGGAAAGCCGCCTTCCAGAATGAGATCAATGTAATCACTTCGGCTGATTGGCTCTGGATCGGCCACTTGTCCCAGCTTCGGGTCTTTTTGCATCGCCCAATCCATTAGGCGGCTGACAGGTGCTCTTTTGACTTCCGCAACTGACAAGGGCCAGAGCTTAAGTGTGCGCATCCTGCCTGCGAGAGAGTCAGCGACGTCAGTGGTCGTAAATATATTGGAGGATCCGGTAAGTACAAATTGCCCCTTGCGCCGATTGGTATCGACCACCCTCTTAATTGCCAGAGCCAGCTTTTTAGAGCGCTGAGCCTCATCGATGATAAGCGGTGCGTGGTCCAGGTCTTCCATTAGACTGGTGAGCTGCCCTTCTGGGTCCGCTTCAATGGCGGCCAAGACTGCAGCGTCATCCAAAGTGATAAAACGACCATTGCCAAACAAGTCTCTTACAAGTGTCGTCTTACCAACCTGCCTCGGGCCAATGAGGTTAACTACACGCGCTGATGCGATCGCGTCTTCAAGCTCTGGAATGAGGTGTCTTGGCAGATAGTCTTCTGTATCACTCATGGATCGGCGCTTCCCTTTCGAGCTTTGCAGAACGCATCTCGTATGAGAGGTCTGGTTCCTTACCACTGGTTGCTTATTAGAGAACCCACCATTTGTCTATTAGAACATCCACCATTTGCTCATTAGAAGTCTCGCCATTTGCACACTACATGGGCTTTTGTATGTCAACTTGCCAAGCCAGCATCCTCTAGCTCGTCGCGATCGGGCAAATCGCGGAGGCTTTCCATCCCGAAGACCACTAAGAACTTCTGCGTCGTCACATAGGTATATGGCGCCCCTGCCCTTGGGCTGCGCGGACCTGTTGCTATCAACCCTTGCGCGCGCAGCCGCCCGATCAGATCACGGCTGATGTCTTTGCCGAAAATATCCTTCAACCCATCGCGGGTCAGCGGTTGGTGATAGGCAATCGACGCAAGCACTGCGACCTCGAATTCATTCAGGTCCAACAGTTGCTCACCCACATCCGCCGCTGCGCGAATTACATCAGCGAACTGAACGCGACTGCGGAATATCCAGCCATCTGCAACGGCAACCAATTCGTAGGGGCGGCTCAATAACTCGGCTTGGATATCCTCAACCAACAGATCTACGGATGCCCCCTCCCCCACAACACGCGCCAGATCCGCCCGCGGCACCGGCGTCGCACTGGCAAAAATCACGGCTTCAATCCGGCCCATCCATTCCCGCCAGCGCAGCTCTGGCGGCAGGTCTTCCAGTTCACTATCGAGCGGGGGCGTTTCCTTTGCCATGCTCACACCCCGTAAAGCCGGAACGTCGCGCGCCCGGTGAGTTCCCGAACTACGCCCAGTTCTACCAACCGATCACACAACCGCCGCGCCGCGCGGTCAGTCATCGCAACCGACGTGCCTTTGATTGTCGGGCTTAACATCCCCGACGGCGACACCGCATCATGGCTCAGAAACAAGGCTAGCGCTTCGTCCGACCCTTTAGCCCGCAGTTTTGGCGCAATCATCCGCACCTTGGCGGCGCGTCGATCCAAATCCGCCGCTTTGCGGACCACTCCGTCGCAGGCCGCAAGAATGGCGCAATGAACACGCGGCAACACATCGTCCTCCCCATCCGTAATCGCACGGATATCCCTCCGGGTCATATGGGTCGCCAACAGCGGCACAGGCCGATCCCATCCAACCGCGCGAGCCAGCGCAAGATCCGCCAACATCAATGCCGCCGCTTCCTCGCGCGGAGACTGTCGCAGCATGTCCGACAGAATCTGGCTTGCCTGTGCCACCGGCGCTCCTGCAGGTGCGCCGAAATCTGACATCGCTTTAGCCACCGCGGCAGGCAACATCATCCTGACACGATCTTTCCACCCACCGGCGGCCAAGCTCACCCGCGCCAATCTGCGCCACGCCACAAACATCTCGCCGGCCGGTCCCGAGGCGTCCCCGGCTCGTGCCAGACACACCGCGTCACGGATATCTGATGCGGCTTCATTGCGACCCTCAAGCTTTAGACACGCGACTGCCGCATCCAGCGCCAATCGATCCCGCAGTAGGGCACCCGGCAATGTGTTCCCCGGATAGCGCAACACCACATCTAGCATTGCTAGTGCTGCCCCGGACGAAAATGCCACACTAACAGTGTCTTGGCCCTGCACAGAGGTGACCCAACGCGGCAGCGTATGTATAGGTTGGCTAGCGTCTAAGACGGATTTGGCTGCAGTTTTCATGCCAGAATTCTATCTTAACACGGCGCTTACATCCAGAAAATAGCGCACAAACCGCCCCACCTTACGGGTACCTTTTATGTCCAATAAGTTTGCCTTATCGGACATATAAAAGTATGCTCTGCGACATGTCAGAAAACCACGAGAAATCGCCCTCAGACCCATCTATCGCACCCTCCCCCAACGAGGACAGCAAAAGAGGAGCGTCCGCAGGCGAGGCTCTGAGTCTCCCCTCTCATGTGGCAGGTTCAGGCACACTCGACCGGCTGGTTGAGACCGCGCGGGACTATGCGAAGCATGCGGCATCCGAGAACACGCTCAAGGCCTACGCAAAGGATTGGGCGCACTTCTCTCGCTGGTGCCGGATGAAGGGCACGGAGCCCCTGCCCCCCTCGCCTGAAATGATCGGTCTTTACCTTGCAGATCTGGCTGCGCCTATCGGCAAGGTGCAGCGCGACAATCAAGATGAGAATGCAGCGTCAATCAGGATGAGAACGCGGGTTTGGGGGCGCGCAGGGAGGGCGTAGCCCGACTGGAGTGGCCCCAAACCCGCGTTTTGCTCGTATTGGGCAGGTCTGACGGTCGTGATCGGTTCAGGTAGAAGACAGTTTTTCCGTGTTGGGGAGATCGTTCATGCCGGGCCGCCATATCACGGTTCAACAGATGAGGCTCTTCATGACACTCAGGCAAACCCAAACCATTCCCTTGGCTGCAGCCAAGGCTGGTCTCAGCCAGGCGACAGGCTATCGCTTGCAGGCTGATCCGACCCTGCCTTCTCAAAAGAAGGCTCCGCGGGGCAGACGTCGTCCGGACCCGCTCTCGGATATCTTCGACACCGAGGTGCTGCCTCTGCTGAAGTCTTCCCCTGGTCTGCGGCCGGTTGCGATCTTCGAGGAACTTCTGCGCCGACACCCTGATCTGAGTGTCGGCATCAGGCGCACGCTGGAGCGGCGGATACGGGCATGGCGTGCGGAGCACGGTCCCGAACAGGAGGTGATCTTTCGCCAGATCCATGTGCCGGGCAAGATGGGCCTGTCGGACTTCACCGACATGAACAAGCATGGCGTGAGCGTTGCGGGTCAGCCATTGGAGCATCGGCTGTATCACTTCCGACTGGCCTATTCCGGCTTCGAGCACGCCCACGTCGTGCTGGGTGGGGAAAGCTATGTGGCGCTGGCCGAAGGCTTGCAGAATGCCCTCTGGTCGCTTGGGGGCGTGCCTGCGGATCACCGGACCGACAGCCTCTCAGCCGCGTTCAAGAACCTGGAGCAAGCTGCCCAAGAGGATCTGACCGACCGTATGGATGCGCTGTGTAACCATTACGGCATGACGCCATCGCGCAACACCAAAGGGGTGGCCCATGAGAACGGCGCGATCGAAGGCCCCCATGGCCACCTGAAGCGGGCAATTGGCGACGCGCTGCTTATGCGCGGGTCGTGCGACTTCGAAGATCTGGCGGACTATCGGCGCTTCATCGACGAAGTTGTGGGGCGGATCAATGCGCGCAATGCCAAACGTATCGACGTCGAGCGCGCCTGCCTCAAGCCTTTGCCCGCCCGGCGGACCACAGACTATGAAGAGGTCACGGTGCGCGTCACCTCATCCGGCGGCTTCCTGCTACGCAAGGTCTTCTACACTGTGCCATCCCGGCTGATAGGTCATCAGCTGCGCGTGCGGATCTACGATGATCGGCTTGATCTGTTTCTCGGAGCGACCTTTCTGGTGACGCTGCCGCGCGCCCGCGCAACCCGCCTCGGCCCGCATCAGCATGTGGTGAGTTACCACCATGTCATCCATTCGCTGCGCAAAAAGCCCATGGCACTGATGGGGCTGGTTTACCGTGACCAACTGTTTCCGCGACAGGCCTTCCGCGACATCTTCGCAGTCATGCTGGAACGAACGACAGAAAGGGTGGCCTGCCGCATGATGGTCGATCTTCTGGCGCTGGCTCATGACCGCGGCTGCGAAGCCGAACTGGCCGCCCAGATCAAAGAAGATCTGCACCAGAAACGGCTGCCCGACATCGTAGCACTGACCGCGCTTTTTGCTCCGTCATCCGACAGTCTGCCCGGGGTCGAGGTCCAATTGGCCGATCTGTCGGTCTACGACCAACTTCTGGGCAATGCGCCGATGACACAGGAGGCCGCAGCATGACACCGACCGATATCGACACTGCCCGCCTCACCCTTGCTCTGAATGAATTACGCCTGCCAGCAATCAAGGCCCTCTGGCCGCGCTTTGCCGAACAGGCCGATAAAGAAGGCTGGCGCGCTGCGCGTCTGCTCAGCGTTCTCGTGGAACATGAACTGGCAGAACGCGACCAGCGCCGCATTCAACGTCATCTCGTCCAGGCCCGCCTGCTGCCCGGCAAAACAATCGACACCTTCGACTTCACCGCCGTCCCCATGCTGTCCAAGGCGCATGTCAACGCCATCACCGCCGGTGACAGCTGGGTCGGAAAGGGCGACAACATCCTGCTGTTCGGACCACCGGGGGTCGGCAAGTCACACCTCAGTTCGGCCATCGGGATGGCACTCATCGAGAACGGCTACCGCGTGCTCTTCACCCGCACAACCGATCTGGTCCAGAAGCTCCAACAGGCCCGGCGCGACCTCGCGCTCGAAAGCGCTATCGCCAAACTCGACAAATTTGACCTGCTGATCCTCGACGACATCGCCTACGTTACCAAGGATCAGGCCGAGACCAGCGTGCTGTTCGAGCTGATCAGCGCCCGATACGAACGGCGGTCCATGCTGATCACCGCAAACCAACCCTTCGGTGCGTGGAATACGATCTTTCCTGACCCGGCCATGACATTGGCCGCCGTCGACCGACTGGTCCACCACGCCACAATCTTCGAGATGAATGTCGAAAGCTATCGAAGGAAGGCGGCACAAAAGGCCAAAGGATCACACCGAGCAACGAAAACGGACGCCATCAGCGACAACAAGCAGCCTGATTGACGCTCCGCGACAATCAACAGCTACAAACCCCTTGCCCGCGACAAAATGATCAGCCAATCTCAGCCTGTCGCGGCCAAGGATTATCATCCTGATTGTCGCGCTGCTCTCATCCAGATTGTCGCGCTACAGCAAGGCCTCTTCGAAGTCGGCGTCCCGACCCCTGTCCGTGTCGACGATTGATCGTCGGCTCTCAGGTCTCGGCTGGAACTATACACAGCGTGGCTTCACCCTCGATCGCAAGAACCGTCACATCGCCACCGTGCTGGCCGGGATCAAACGCAAGCATGCCCGTCCGCCAGTACAAAAAGAGGCCATTCTTGCCGAAGACATCCTCGATATGATTGCTACCCTTGGATTTGGCCTGAGAGATCTTCGGGATCGGGCCATTTTGTTAATTGGATATGCGGGCGGGTTAAGGCGCTCCGAGATCGTCAGCCTGGACGTTCACAAGGACGACACGCCCGATAGCGGCGGCTGGATTGCGATTGAAGAAAAGGGTGCCCTGCTCACGCTCAATGCCAAAACCGGATGGCGTGAAGTGGAAGTTGGTCGCGGTTCAACAGATCAAAGCTGCCCCGTCCACGCTTTGGAGCAATGGCTGCACTTCTCCAAAATCGACTTTGGGCCGGTGTTCCAACGCGTCACCCGAGACGACCAGAAGTCAATGGGCGCGCGGCTGTCTGACAAGCACGTCGCCCGACTGATAAAACGAACGGTGTTGGACGCGGGGATCCGTGGTGATCTACCCGAGGCAGAGTGTTTGGCATTGTTCTCTGGCCATTCCCTGCGCGCCGGCCTTGCCAGTTCCGCCGAGGTGGATGAGCGGTATGTGCAGAAACAACTTGGACACGCCTCAGCAGAGATGACACGCCGCTACCAGCGCCGCCGTGACCGGTTTCGGGTAAACTTGACCAAGGCAGCTGGGCTCTAACTAGGAAATAGCCGCTTAGATCGACAGATTTGGTTCAATTTTGGGAACCGACCGTTTGACTATTAGTGGATCAACAATTTGCCCAGTAGGAACCTAACCTTCGGCGCAAATTGTATGCTCTCAAGCATAATTTGGTCAACGCAACTTTCTCAAATTTTTCCACGACCTGGCCAGAATATTCCAACTTTCCCGCACATCAAATGCGCGAAAGTTGGAATCTAGCCTCAGAGACAAGTACCGCCTAGAACCCAGTGTGGGTCATTTCCAACCAAAATTTTGCCCTCGTCATAGAAAAATCCCGAAGAATCATAGCCGAGGAGGAAAATTGACATACTTAGCTGCGACCTATTTGAAAAGTTGCGTTTTCCACGGAAACTTCGAGTAAAAATTATAATACACATATTTATCAATATATTAGAGCCGCCCTAATGCTCAGACTTGATTGGTGTTGTGGATAACTATTGCACTACATATAGATTTTTCTTGCCGGTCTCACTCTTTCATGGCATTCCCATTTTGACGACAGAGTGCGTCAGACGCACCTATGGGCGTCAGAAGAGCAAAGAGCCTTAGCAAAGGCCATGACAGGCGGCAGTAGATGAGTGAACAGAACACAGGTTATGCGCAAGGGATAGGTTCTTCTGATATCGGAGCCTTTGCAGACAACCTTGCTGAGTCTCTTGACCGGCAGATGAAGATAGCTTTTCAGCCCGAAGAGCGAAAGTTCCTGAGGCGCTTTAGCTCAACGGAAGTTGCTGGTTTGCTCCGAGTCAGCACATCCAATCTGCGTAATCGTCACAAAGACGGCAGCTTTCCGGAGGTCTTTACTGATGGTCGCGGCCACAGGTTCTATACCGCCGAAGAAGTCGATGAACTGCGAAATATCTTAGCTCGAACTGGGAAAAATGCCGATTCTTACCTACCCGGCCGCCGCGAAGGTGACCGCCTCCAGGTAATATCAGTCGTGAATTTCAAAGGTGGATCGTCCAAAACAACCGCTACTATCCATCTTGCGCAGCGCTACGCCTTACGCGGCTACCGCGTGCTGGTCTTGGATCTAGATCCACAGGCCAGTCTGACAACCTTTTTTGGCTTTCGGCCCGAGCTTGAATTTGCTGAAGGCGGCACGATATACGACGCTTTGCGCTATGAAGATCAGCTTCCCCTCAGCCAGGTCATTCAGAAAACTTATTTTCACAATCTAGACATGGTTCCAGCGGGTCTGATGCTGTCAGAGTACGAAACTGAAACTGCGAACGCACTCGCTCGACGAGTACAACCGATTTTTGCAGAACGACTTTCTGCGGCTCTAGAAGAAGTGGATGCCGACTACGACATCGTACTAATCGATTGCCCTCCGCAATTGGGGTTTCTCACTTTGACGGCCTTAGCCGCATCGACAGGCCTGCTCGTCACTGTTGTCCCAGGTATGCTTGACATCGCATCCATGTCGCAGTTCCTCAAGCTAGCGTCAGAAACAATCAAGGCGGTCGAAGAAGCGATTGGACGAAAAGTCACTTGGGATTTCGTCAAGTTCCTTATTACGCGGTATGAGCCCTCGGACGGCCCGCAAACCCAGATGGCCGGATATTTGAGGTCAATTCTTGCAGGGCAAGTCATGACAGAACCGATGTTAAAGTCGACTGCCATATCAGATGCAGGAATGACCCAGCAAACCGTCTATGAAGTGGACCCCGGTCAGTTCATTCGAAAGACAATTGACCGTGCCTTGTCCAGCATCGACAGCGTTGGTGATGAGCTTGAACAGACAATCCAGCTGGCATGGGGGCGCCGCTAATGGCACGCAATATTTTCAACCAACCCCCGGCAGATGATAAAGTCGCAGCGCCCTCCCCTGCCCCGGTAAAACCTTCAAAACTGCCCGGTTCTGTCGGTGGGCTTCGTGACTCTCTGCGTGAAATCACAGCCAATTCCATTCGTGACATTGAGCCTGATCAGATCGACATGGATGGATTGCGCGACCGGCTAGTTTTGGAAGACAGCAGCATTGACGAACTCGCCGAGAGCATACGAAAACATGGTCAACAGGTACCAATCATGGTCCGTCCCTCGGATCAACATGATCGCTACCGCATCGTTTATGGTCGGCGTAGGCTGGCGGCAATTCGAAAAATAGGCGGATCAGTGAAGGCAATTGTCCGTACACTGGACGACGATGCCTCATTGATCGCACAAGGCCAAGAGAACAACCTGCGCCTTGACCCTTCTTTTATCGAAAAATCTCTTTTTATCAAAGAGATGCACGAGGCCGGTTACAAACCCAGCATTATTCAGGACGCATTGGGACTGACTCGACAAGGAGTTTCGAACCATCGCGTTGTCATCGAGCAGTTACCTGACGAGCTTGTTCGCATGGTTGGGCCCGCTCACGGAATTGGTAGGCGACAGTGGGGAGAGTTGGCTGCACTCGCCAATCAGGTGCAACTTATTGATATCGCAAAGGAAACGATCAACGAACTACCCATCGAGACACCAAGTTCAGAGAAGTTTCAAGCGGTGTACGCTGCCTGCGCCAAAAAGATAAAACCCGCTGTGAAGCCAACTCCTAAGGGCCTGACGACCGTCGTGAAAGATGAGAACGGCAGCCCTCTAGCGACGCTTGCAGTTGATGGCAAATCGATTGCCATCAAAATTGCCCGCAAGGACAACCCGGAATTCGGCCAGTGGCTAGAAGATCGTGCAGAGACAACGCTTCTGCAGCTTTTCGACCAGTGGCAGAGTGAGAGAGACTCGGGATCCTGATCCCAGTCAAAATTAGAAACACGAGCAGAGGAGGAATACGAAGACCAGAAAGAAAAGAGCCCCCCAAAGTTTCCCTCGGAGAGCCCTCATCAGTAGTTTTGCACCTTTGATGTAGCAACCTCCAATACAACGGTCAAGAGTCACCGATTCGGTGGACGTCTTTTTATTGCCTTGTTGCGCTTTGAAACGCGGAACAAGACGGGGAAATTGCGGGCCAAACGGTCGTCGTTCATAAATCATGGCATTCACAAAACTCTCAATCAAAAGCACCCCCGCTGGTCCAGCGTCCAGTTCGCAAACACCTCAAGAGACTGATATCTGGGCAATCTTCAGGGCCCTCAGAGACTCTCGTAGCATGTTTGAACTACGCCCCGGACATATCCAAACGCTTCAAGCAATGCTCAGTTTCCTTAGACCAGGTCACGGAGATACCGTGTTCGCTTCCAACAACGAAATCTGCCGGCGTGTCGGTGGCATCGATGAAAGAACGCTTCGCAGGCATATCGATCGCTTTGTCGAACTCGGCTTTATGAAGCGCCACGACAGTCCAAACCGAAAACGCTACCGTGTCAGGTCATCAGATGGTCATTCCATCAGTTATGGCCTTTCTCTCACTCCGTTATTGGAACGCGCCAGCGAGCTGTTGTCCGTCGCTAAAGAAATGGAAAACAACCGTCGAGATCGTATTTTCCTTCGCAAGCAAATACTCACAAAACTTGCCTGCTTGGAAGAACACGATCCTAGTAACAGCTTGCTTTCCGAAGTTCGTAAAACACTTCGGAGAAAGCTCATGATTGTAGAATATCGCAATCTATTGACCGAAGTTGACGCGGAATATATCGGTATGTCCACCGCGGTGGACGCTCCGGAAACGATCAAACTGCCCGCCAATGACGGTCAAATTGTCCGGCACCATTCTAAGTCTATAAAAGAACAAAAAGATTTAGAAGACAAACAAGCTAACGAGCCACCAGCGATTCAAAAACTTATATCGATATGTGATCAGGCAATATCGTTCACAACGAACAGGCTCCATAGCTGGGTCGATATAGAAAACCATGCGCGCACCCTTGCTCCAATGATGGGTATTCACTCTAACACGTTCGACAGAGCCAAGACCGCCGTAGGCGCAGAAAAAGCGTCATGCGCCATCTTCATCATACTTCAGCTAGGAAAACAGATCAGAGACTTCGGTGCCTATTTCCATAGCATAACGCTTGGCAAAAGAGTTCAGCAGTTCAACCCAACTGTCTTGCTCGACAGGTTGTCCAAAACTGATAGCATAATTGCATAACGTCCACCGCGGTGGACACTTAGAAGGAATGACGAGGTTGAAGTTTTACTTACCCTTTAGTTTTGGCCAGTCGTTCAAGTCATTCGCACCACTGATCAATGGAACAAGTCAAGTTGAAGTCAAAAAGCCAAAGGCATGCCAAGAATGGTTTTAACGTAGAAAGGTTGCGCATTTCCATAACTCTATCTGAGCTCGGGAGTGAACGCCCTGGCCGCACATTGACCAAACATCACTACGCGCGAGTATCATTCAAACATTATCGAAGCTCTCATATTTCGCTGATGCTAACTGGAAACCTTTGCCCTTCCTTCAATGTGCCGAGATAGCCAGTACAAAGCCGGTCGTCTTCTTGCACAGCAACAAAAACCAATATTGGTTGCGCGCAAATATGCTTTGAAAGAGTAGGTGCTTCCCCTGACGTGCGTTGCAAAGAGAAAGTTCGGAGCTTCTAGTTAGTACTTCCGCTGTCGATCGCTTAAGTGCGAGAACCCTAAGCTGGATAAAAAGTTTTGTTGTGATTTTTGTATAATCCTAACTATTCACACCCCTGAATGGTAACCTTGGAAATCTACACGCTCATCGCAGTCCAAAATGCCTTGTATCGATCGCTCATGTTGAAATAAATACATATTTATCAATGCGATAGGTGAAAAATACCTCGGGGCAGGGCCAAAAACACCTCGCGAACCTCCAAGGACACAAAATCATTCAGTTTGAACTGATTTCTGCCCCTCTACAAAGCACCAAACTTCAATGGCAGCATCAAGGATCTCATCATAGTTGCCCCGTTGTTGTTTTGGATAAGGTCAGTTCGGTTCAGATCTAGCGCTGCTGAAAAGTAAAAGTTTCCTTCTTGTTTTGGGACTGCCGGAAGGGACCTATGTGAAGTTCCCTTCCGGGTCCGGGTTGGTTTCCAACCTGTCTGTCTGGACAAGGAACATCCCATGCAAACAGAAGTATTATGCGTGCTGCGCGCGGAAGCTCGGTCGTGGTGGCGATATCGAGAGCTCAGAAGAACTGGCGACCTTGATGTGGCGCGCCAACTGGAACGGCAAGCCATCCGCCGCGACGTTGTCTATCTCCGCAAAGCACTCAACAACCCCAACGCCTATGTCAGTTGCGGTGGGGGAGGGACCATCCTTCACTTCGGGCTACAAACCGTCTCGCTCTATGCCCCCGTTGAACGCTTCCCACTCGCCAGTTTGGCCATCCGGCTTGGAACGCCACTGATCGACTGCCACCCCGTCCGCGACATCATCGCCTTCGCAAACTTGCCGAAGGTCACGATGGACGGCGCGGTTGATCCTGAACCTTGGACGTCCTCCAGCAGAGTATCCTTCCTGACATATCTCGATGCGGCCGAACGCCTCGGCGTTCGTATCCTCAACGATCCGCGTATCGATCGCGCGACCTAACCCAACTCCCCAAATCAAACCCAACCAAAAGGAGGCCAGCCATGGCCCGTTCCCGCACGTCCAAATTCGACGCCCCTGAAGCCATCACCAACGAGCTCATCCGCATCATTGAACGCGGAGTTCTGCCGTGGCGCAAACCGTGGACCGCAGGCGGCAGCGCGCGTCCATTGCGCCACAACAGTGAGCCTTATCAGGGCGTGAACAACTTTCTGCTGACCATGCGTACGGTGATGGCGGGATATACCTCACCGTTCTGGATGACCGTGCCACAGGCGAACGCGCTGGATGCCAAAATCCGCAAAGGAGAGCGATCGTCCGTTGTTGTCTACTATGGGCAAAGCAGGTCACAGGCTGATGACGATGCGCAGGTCGACAGCACCGATCCCGATGAAGCCCGCGTGTTTCGGTTCCAGAAGTCCTACCGTGTGTTCAATGCGGATCAAATCGACGGGTTGCCGGAGGCATTCCATCCGGATCCATTTCCTGCCCCAGATCATCTGCCCGCAGAGCCCATTCCAGATATGCAGGAGTTCTTCGATGCCATCGATATCACCACGATCTTTTCTGGAACGGAAGCGCGCTACAACCCACCAATCGACAAGGTCTTCATGCCAAGCATTGAGCGCTTCAAGAACCCGCTGAACTTCTATGGGGTCTGGGCGCATGAGTTTGCCCATGCCACCAAGGCGCCCCATCGCTTGAACCGCGACTACGGTCTCAGCCGGTTTGGCAACACAGCCTATTCCCGCGAAGAAATCGTGGCTGAACTGACATCCTGCTTTTTGGGCCAAGAGCTTGGGTTCACCGCGCACACCCTCGAGCTGAACGCATCGTATTTGTATCACTGGTTGCGCGTGCTGCGCTCGGACAAGACCGCGATCTTCAAACACGCGACGGATGCGCAAAAGGCCTGCGATTATCTCATCGCACGCTCAGAGGCGGGCAGGGCAGGGGCCACCGATCAGGCAGCTTGAGAGGTTTGGCGTTGTCGCTGATGGCGGTTCTCAAAAAGGGAAAGCAAGCTTTGTGTTTTGTGTTTTCAACTTCCTTGAAAGGACAGAACCATGACCACTTCCGCAGCTTTAACGAAAGACGGTCCCGATCCCACCGTCGTCGCCGCACAGAACGATGCGTTTCGCAAACTCGCATGCCTGGGGGTAACCCCATCCCAGCCCATTCAGGGCCGGATGCACCTCACCAGTTCCTTGGCGATGGCCGAAGACGGCTTGGCCCTTGAGGCCGTGCAAGCCGTTGGTGAGTTCGAGATATTCGAGCCGGAGAACGATCCGAGCGGTTGGCACGACTTTGGTGCGGTGGATATCCGAGGGCAAAAGGTCTTCTGGAAGATCGATCTGTATGAGGCGGACAGTGATTTCCGCTACGGCGCTGAGGCCCCTGACAACCCTTCGACGACCATGCGCGTCCTGACCATCATGATGGCATCTGACTGGTAGGGCAGGGGGCCTGAACTCACAAACGAAACACGACCTGAAGGCTCGCTGATCCCTCCAAAGGGAAAGCGGGCCTTTTGTTATTTGATCCTCAAATCCGGGGATTGGTCAGGCCGCTCTCGCACGTCGGAGTGGCGCAACAACTCAAAGGACATCACATGACACATGCTCTTAAATCCATCTCCGTTGCCATCGGCGACCTTGTCGCCCACCCCGCCAATGTGCGCAGCAAATCACCAGAGGAATATGCCTCTGAAAATATCGCCAACCTTAAAGCCAGTATTGGCGCGCTCGGCATCATCCAACCGCTGCTGGTGCAAAAGATCGATGGCAAGTTCGGCGTGTTGGCTGGTGGTCGCCGCCGCGCCGCCCTGATCGAACTGGTCGCCGACAAGACCGCCAAGGGCTTCACCACTAAAACCAAGATCGAATGCCGCTTGGTGCCCGACAACTGCGATGTGACCACGGCACTCTCGCTTGCAGAGAACATCACACAGGCCCCGATGAATGCCATCGACGAGTTTGAAGCCTTCGCGCGCATGATGGAAGTCGACGGACAGTCGCCAGACACCATCGCCAAGACCTTCGGGACGACCATTGCTGCCGTCAAAGGCCGTCTGCGCTACGGTCTCATCCATCCTGACATCCGCGCGGCGGCCCGTGCCAAGACGATCACGCTCGATACGATGAAGGCTTTTGCAGATCATCCGAGCCAAGCAGTGCAGCTGGAGGTTTATGAGGCTCTGACAGGCGACGACAGCTATGTGCAGGCCTATACAGTGCGACAGGCGCTCAAGACCCGCGGTGTGCAGGTGAGCGACGATATCGGGGCGTTTGTGCGCGAAGAGTATGAGGCGCGGGGTGGTCCCATAGCGGCCGATCTGCTCGAAGAGCATTCCGTCCTGGAAGACATCGCCTTAGTCGAGACGATCATGGTCGAAAAACTCACCGCCGCCGCGGAAGAAGCACGGGTTGATCTGGGGTTTGCGTGGGCCGAGGCTCTGGTCCGCTACGACTACGCCACCATGGCAGAATACGGCCGCGTTTATCCTGGTCCGATAGAGCCCGATGCCGCAGGCCAAAAGCGTGTCGACGCGATCACCGAGGAGCTGGAGAAGCTGCAACTCGAGATGGAGGATGAGAGCCTTGAGACTGATGCCTACAACGCCCTCTACGATCGCGTGGATGCGCTTGAGGACGAGGCACGTGGTCTGCAGGAGGCCTATAGTTCCGAAGACCTCGCACGGGGTGGCGTCATTGCGTCTTGGTCAAATGGAAAGATTATGCTGCATGTCGGATTGGTTCGGCCAGAGGACAAGCCTGAGGCGACAGCGCCGACAACCGGAGCCGACGGCACATCTGACAATGCACCAAGCCAAACTGGTAACCATATTGTCTATCCGGCCTCATTGACCCAAGACCTCAAGACCGAGCGGGCAATGGCGCTCGGGGCCGCGATGACGTTGCACCCCCAAATCACGCTGGATCTGACTTTGTTCAAGCTGGTCGCGGACGTCCTTGGTGGCATGAGCGCAACCCACGGCATCAAGGTCGAGGCGCGCAAGGAATACCGCAGCCATGCCAAGATGGACGAGATCGATGGCACCTCACTGGAGCAGGTGGCCGAGGCGCATGATGCTCTCGATCTGTCTTGGGCGGATGAGGCGAAGTCTCCTGCAGATCAGTTTGCAGCGTTCCGCGCCCTTGATCAGAGCGAGAAGGCAAAGTTGGTCGCCTATGCCACGGCCAGCACCACGCAATCCTGTTTCGCGCGCAGCCGCCAAAGCGACAGCCTGATGCATGACTTCGAGATCGAGGTGATGCCGGACATCCGCGCCCATTGGACGCCGAACGCGGCGCTGTTCAACCGCTTCAAGAAGGCGTGGCTGCTCAAAACCCTTGGTGAGGAGCTGGGGCTTGCGCAGGAGGCGGTGACATTGGCCTCAATGAGCAAGAAGGAGATCGTCGCGTTCTGCGACAAGCTCTTCGCCGAGCCGTTTGCGACGCTCACGGAGGCACAGCACGCGGCAGTCGCGGCCTGGTGCCCGCCGATGATGCAAACGACCGGTGGCGCCAGCTTGGTTGTCGATGCGGTGGAAGAGGCCGCTCAAGCCGATACGGTTCAAGCGAAAGCTGCCTGATCCAAACATCGACCCGCGCTTGGGAACAACCAAGCGCGGGTCAGCGTCTCCTTCCAATGAAACACCAAGAAAGACATCCCCATGGCTATTCTCAAGTTCTCCGCGTCCGCTGTGGCGGCGCAAATCGCGCATGCACGCTCCTGTGCAACTTTCCTGCCCAACTGGAACGGACCCGTTGATAAACCCGCTCTGATCCTCATCGTCGGGAACGGCGTGCATCTGCGCTCCAATGGCATTAACGGAACAACCACCCGCATTGTGACCACCGAGCAGTCGGATCCCAGCTTTGCCTTCGCAAACGGCATCAACCCGTTTCGGGACGGCGACTGGATGGCACAGCGCCGACTCGCGTTCCGCGATCTAACCGGGCAGTTCTACACGGACGTTCTGGACGATCTGCAAACGCTCATTGATCGTGGGCAGGGTGCCATTCGGCTGGCAACCGACGGCCATTCCATCCGCGTCTTCGTGCGCCGCGCGTCCGACTTTCTCATCGGAGGAACCTATGAGGTGCCATCAGGTCTGGGTGGGCGGTTTCGGGTGATCCTCAAGGACGCCTGCGATACATTTGCCATTGTTCAGAACTGCGGCAACTGCGAGGACTTCGATGCGATGCAGCCCTACCGCGTTCCGCTCGATGCGTTGATGGAAATTGAAGACCGGAGGGCGGCGTAGTGGGCTGGCTATTTTACACAGATCGCCGCGTCAAAACTTACGCAAATGAAAAGGCAGAGATCACACGCCTCTGCACCTTCGAGACAGACACGCGCCGGACGACGCTGGTCAATGCCAGTAAAGTCGGCTCGACATGGTATGCAGCAGCAAAGGTTGAAAGCCTCGATGGCACGTCTTTGGAAGACCGGACCTACATGACCGATCAAGATGGGTCATTTACGTTCGGTGCCGTGTTTCTGACGCGCATGGACGACGGGTGCTGGGGCTACAAGGACATGGAGGAAAGCGCAGGTCCTTGCGAGTCCCGTGCGCCGCTGAGCATCCTCAATCTCCTGTCGGAGCTGAAAGACCCGGACTGCTACGCACACGCTTGGCGCCAGCGGTCTCGGGACTGGGCCGCGATCCCCGACTATGCGGAGGGCGACAAGATCAAGCTGGTTGCCCCTGTGACCCTCAGCGATGGCAGCATCTGCCAGATCGTCACAGCGACCCATTACAAGCGCGGGCGGCAAAGACGGCGATGCTACCGCATTGAGGAGACGGGCGGCCTTGTGCGGCTCTCAAAGGCGTCTCTTGCGGGATCGGAGCTCATCAGTCGCGAAATTGCCGAGGGGAGCGCGGTGCTGGCGGAGTTTTTTGCGGGGCAGGGTGCCTAGCGACGTCGAAGCGTTTCGTGTCACTTGCAGAAAATCAAGATTATCTGTATATTCTGAATAAGGCAGATAATAGGAGCGAAAGCATGAAACAGTTTCCAGCCGGTGACCTGACCCGCAACACAGGTGATCTTTTTGAGGCGGCGGCTGTCGCTCCCGTTGCCATTACAAAACACCGTAAGCCTCGCTTTGTGGTTATGTCGATGGAGCGGTTCGAAGCCCTTACGACTGGACGGGGCACGCAGGTTGCAATGGATGTGACGGATATGCCTGAAGACCTGGGGAAACTCTTGGACAAGGGCATCGAGGATCACTTCCGTGACCGCTGACTTCCCGACTGCAGGGCAAGTTTTCGATTATCATTATCTTTGGAAGTGGCAGGCCGATCGCGGCGAGGCCGAGGGCCGCAAAAAGCGTCCAAGCTGCGTGGTGATTGTCGTTACCAACGAGGTCGGTCATCACATCATCTTCATAGCCCCAATCACCAGCAAGACGCCTGCTCAGGGCCGAACAGCCTTGGAAATACCGGAGACGGAAGCTCGCCGCGCGCAGCTCGACAGTAATCTTTCGCTCTGGGTCATTCTGGATGAGTTAAACGCTGATGTCCTTGAAGCCTCGTATACCATTGAGGATCGCTCACCGCGTGGTTCCTTCAGTCCCGCTTTCACCGATGCGATTTTGCGCAGCGTACAACAGCTTCGTGCGGCTGGAAGATTGAAGTTGTCCAAACGAACCTAACTCTTCTGGCTTGCTCCCATTTCCTAAAGGGAAAGGGGGCTTTTTGTTCTGTGAACCTCAATCTGGATCACAAAGGACAGAAATTATGGCCCATCCCAACCCGAAGCACCCCGACCAAACTCCATCAAATGCGCAGCTCAAAACAGCCTTGGCGCTGATTGCCGCCGAGATCACGCGTGAACCTCTGCGCAGTTCCACCCTCTCAAAGATCATGCGCGACACCTTTGGCGGCACGGATGCCAGCGGTGCATGGAACTGGCGTATGGCCTACGACATGATGCAAGCAGCTGCCGTGCAAGCGCTTCTGAACAATGGCGACGAGCCTAATCCGCTTGATGCCGCCAAGCCTCTCGCCATGCGATTGCTGACCGAGACGCGGCGCTCCGAGCAACAGATTCGTCTGCAGCAGTTCTCGACGCCGCTTCCCTACGCGGCCCTTGTCGTGCGTGCCGCTGCAATCCGCAAAGGTGAGACCGTGCTGGAACCCTCCGCTGGAACAGGATCACTGGCGGGTTTCGCCAAGCGGGCAGGGGCAAAGCTTGTGCTCAACGAAGTCGACCCGTTTCGCCAGCGGCTGCTCGACGTGGTGTTCGACACGGAGGCGACTGGATATGACGCCGAGCACATTGACGATTTGCTAACATCAACAACAGCTCCCAGCGTTATCGTGATGAACCCGCCCTTTGCGTCTTCGGTCGATCGCTCGCGCGACAAGCACATCGCTGCAAAGCACCTCATCGGGGCCGCAAAACGATTGGCCCCCGGCGGACGTCTTGTTGCGATCATGCCAATGGGCTTCAACCTCGAGCGGGATGCTGCACACTGGAACCGCGCAATGGGCATTCTTACTCCGCGCCTTGCGCTGACCATCCCCGGGCATGTCTATCGCAAGCTCGGCACCAGCGTAGATACGCAGCTCATGGTCTTCGATAAGGTCCAAGACGACCATGAGATGATCCGCACCTCCGTTGACGATCTCGACGCAGCAGTCAGCGTTGTGAACGAGGTCGCCACGATGCGCTCGATTGTAGCGCCTGCGGCGGCACCACGTCCCAGGCATGTTCAACGCGCACTGACGCGTGTTGCGGCCCCCACAGGACGCAAGCCTGCTGAAACGAATGCCGCTGCTGCGAAAGCGCCTAAACACGCTGCAAGACCCCTGTCGTTCACCACGCTTGAGACACCGCGCGAAAACGCCCCCATTTCCGACATCTATGCCCGCTATCGTCCACAAAGGATCGATATCGCGGGTGCGCAGGAGCATCCGACGCCGCTGGTCGAAAGCATTGCCATGGCCTCTGTCGCGCCGCCGGTGCCGTCGCTTCAGGCCGCCGAGGGTCTCCGCCTGCCGAACCGCTTGATTGCAGAAGGCCATCTCTCTGAGGCCCAATTGGAAACCATCATCATGGCCAACGATGCGCATGCGCGCGACTTGCCGGGCAAGTTTACGATCGATGATGATCAGACCAAGATGCTGCGCAGTGATGACGACGCGGATGCGCAGGCTTACCGCTTGGGATACTTTCTGGGGGACGGCACTGGCTGCGGTAAAGGCCGCGAGTGCGCGGGGCTCGTTCTGGTCAATTGGCTCTCCGGGCGGCGTAAAGCCGTTTGGATGTCGAAATCCGCAACGCTGATCGAGGATGCCGTGCGCGACTGGACCGATCTCGGTGGCTCGCCCGCAGATATCCAGCCGCTTTCCAAATGGAAGCCGGATCAATCTGTCACCATGGGCGACGGCATTCTGTTCGTGACCTACGCAACGCTGCGGTCCGCCGGTAAATGCGGCACCACGCGCCTGAACCAGCTTCTCGCGTGGATGGGTGGTGACTTCGACGGTGTGCTCGCGTTCGATGAGGCCCATGCCATGCAGAACGCTGCCGGTTCAGAGCAGGGCAGGGGGGCAAAGCCCTCCCAACAGGGTCTGGCAGGTCTGCGCCTGCAACTCGCCACCCCACGTGCCCGCGTCTTCTATGTCTCAGCGACAGGTGCCACATCCGTCCAAAACCTTGCCTATGCGTCGCGCTTGGGTCTCTGGGGCCAAGGACCTGAATATCCCTTCCCCAGCCGCGAGAGCTTTGTCTCTGCGATGGAAGCGGGTGGTGTGGCTGCTATGGAGGTGGTGGCGCGCGATCTCAAGACGCTCGGGTTCTACACGGCGCGGGCTCTGAGCTTTGATGGTGTCGAATACGACGTGCTGGAACATGCGTTGACCCCTGCACAAACGGAGATCTATGATGCCTATGCAGGCGCGTTCCGCACCATCCATCACAATCTTGAAGCCGCATTGACCGCGACCGGCGTCAATGACGCATCGGGCGAGACCAATGCCTCTGCCGCAAAAGCATCCGCCAAGTCACGGTTCGAGAGCACAAAGCAGCGGTTTTTCAATCATCTGTTGATGGGGATGAAAGCGCCATCGATTGTCAGCGCAATCGCTCAAGACCTATCCGACGGCTATGCCTGCGTCATCCAAGTGGTTTCCACGGGCGAAAGCCTTTTGAAACGCCGCTTGGAGGTAATGGATCCCGACGATGAGCTCGTTGAAGGGGCGCTGACGCCGCGCGACTATGTGCTCGGCTATCTCGAACAGGCCTTTCCGATCCACACCCAGAAACTTGTCGAGATTGACGGCAATGTCGTCGCAGAGCCGCTGCGGGATGAAACAGGGGCCTTGGTCGTCTCGCGCGAAGCACTGGCGCTGCGCGATGAAGCGATGATGGACCTGATGGCGTTGGCCCCGATCCCGGCAGCACTGGATCAAATCCTCTGGGCGTTCGGGGATGAGGCGGTGGCGGAAGTCACGGGGCGGTCGATCCGCCCGCTCAAATCAACCGACGGTGTGATCTTCATCGAAAAACGGGCCGCGAGCAGCAACTCGTCCGAAACCCAAGCCTTTATGGATGGTGAAAAGAACATCCTGATCTTCTCGGATGCGGGTGGGACTGGGCGATCCTATCACGCAGCGCAAACGGCGAAGAACCAAAAGCGTCGTCGGCATTATCTGCTGGAACCCGGCTGGCGCGCGGATGCCGCCATTCAGGGGCTAGGGCGCACGCATCGCTCTGCACAGGTCAGCGCACCGTTCTTTCGGGTTTGCACCTCGGATGTGCATGGCGAGAAACGCTTCACATCGACGATCAGCAAGCGGCTTGATCAGCTTGGGGCGCTTACCAAAGGCCAGCGTGAGACGGGATCGCAGGGCATGTTCCGCGAGGAGGATAATCTCGAAAGCCCCATCGCGCGGTCCGCACTGCGTGGATATTACGCCGATCTTGCAGCGGGGCGGGCTGAGGCGATGGATTATGAGACCTTCGCTGACTGGACAGCGCTGCGATTGATCGACAAAGACGGCGTGTTGCTGGAGGAACTGCCCCCGATCCAGCGGTTTCTCAACCGGGTGCTGGCCCTGCCGATCCACATGCAGAATGTGCTCTTTGCGGAGTTTATGCAGCGGATCGCAGACCAGACTGAGCGCGCGCGGGACGCTGGCACGCTTGATCTCGGGGTGGAGACGCTGCGGGGCGAGACCATCAAACAGGTCTCGGCCGAGGATCTTTGGACCTGTCCGCAATCAGGTGCTGTGACACGTATCATCGGGCTGGAGGTGACGGACCCGGTTCATATTGCCAGTGCTGAGTTTGCACTTGGCAACAACTTCGACAAGATCCCGATGGTCAATCGCGCTTCGGGGCGGGCAGGGCTGATCTCAAAACGCCCGATGCAAATGTATGACGAAGACATCGTCACCCTCATGCGCAAGGTCGTTCGGCCAACTGGCAAATCTTACCTCGAGGAGAGCAAGTTCGAAGCTTCGGCCTGGGAGGCCATTGATCAATCAGAGTTCATCCGGCTCTGGGACGAAGAGGCCGACAGCTTGCCCAAAACCACAACGACAAAGCTCTACCTGCTCACCGGTCTGTTGCTGCCGATTTGGAAGAATATCCCGACAAGCAACGAGCGCATCTATCGTGTCACGCCCGAAGACTGTGCCAGCATGATTGGTCGCACCTTAAGCGAGGAAGGAGCCGCAGCCCTGCGGGCGCGGTTCATGACGGGGACGCCTGAAACACCAAGCGAGATGCTAACCGCCGCCCTTGGCACGACAGCACCTGTCGATCTAGGGCGCGGCCTGACGCTGACGCGCCGCCGCGTTGCCGGTGATGTGCGTCTCGAAATCAACGGAGCGGATAAGGGCACAATCGACGGCCTTAAAGCCTTGGGGTGTTTCACCGAAATCATCGCCTTCCAGCTGCGGGTTTTTATCCCTCACGGCAAGGGTGTCGATGTGGAAGTGATCTTGAGCCGGATTGTCGGGAATGAAGCAGTGCAGCCGAGCGATCGGGCAGCCTAAAGGGAAAGCCAGCTTTTTGGTCGGGTGTGCGGGGTTGGGGCTAATCAGGTGCTGTTTCACAGCAGTGCCGTGGACCTCGATCTCGTTCTCACTCCATCAAAAGGAACAGACCATGACAGATTCAAATACTGACTTCGCCAGCACAATGGAAAAATGGGCCGCCGAGCGCGATGCCGAAAACACCGAGGTCCGCGCCGCGCTGCTTGCCCAGTTGCGCGCCCTTGGTGTCACCGAGGTGACTGCAGAATACGAAGGCTACGGCGATTCCGGTAACGTCGAGGACATCACGCTGCAACCGAGCGACATTGCGTTGCCGTCAGACCTCTCCAGCCAGCTTGACGACTTCGCTTGGGCGTTTGCCTATCAGCAGCACCCGGGCTTCGAGAACAACGATGGCGGCTATGGTACGCTGACATGGGACCTCGCCGAGGACAGCATCGACCTCGATCATGCCGACCGCTTTGTCGATAGCACCCACAGCTATCACGAGGGGCTTTGATATGGCGCATCCCCTGCATCACGCTGAATGCTCGGCGCGGAAATTCGGCGGCGAACCGTCGGACTATCAAGCCATTCACGATTGGTTCGACCTCTCCAAAGCACACTATGCATTCTTCACGCACCGCGCCTTGCGTCACCACACCCACGGCATCTTCGAGGCTGAGCGGGAGTTTGGTTTGACGATCACAAATTCTGCAGGGCGCGCTGTCCCCGTCCGTTGGATCGGCGAGCAGCACGTGAAGGAAGACTGTCAGGGCCGTATTCCAAGCATGGCAGACTGGTTTCGGCGCATTCATCCAGAGGGCTGGATGGCCAATGGCCATATTGATCTGGCGCAAGCTGAACTTGCCAGTGATCCGCGTGCAGATTGGATTGCCGACGTTACCACCGGCAAAACTGTTCTAGGCTTTGAGGATTGGATGGATGCGCACACGGTCCATTGCTGAACCAAACTCTATCCGGCCCCGTTTCCATCTCACCGCCTTCGCGACGTGACAGTCGCGGAGGCTTTTTGCGCTGGCTAAGGAGAACCAGATGAATATCGAAGACATTAAAGCCGCAGTAGATGCTGGCAAGATCGTGCATTGGGCCAACACAGGCTACGTCGTGCGCAAAGACGGCCTTGGCCAATATCTGATTGTCTATTTGCCGAACGGTAGCACGATCGGCCTGACCAACCGCGCCGGAACGCAGCTCAATGGTGCGGAAAGTGAGTTCTTCATCGCGGATTGTGAAGCCCCCGTGCGGGGCGTCACCGCGACGGCCCGTCAGAAGAAAAGGGAGGGTGATGTATGCGGCACTGTTTGGGCTCAAGATCCACAAATAGCGCGATTTCCCGGCGGGACGGTCGGGGGAAAGTTGAAAGCAGGCTTTCTGTTTTGTGATCCCATGAGGGGGTCGAAAAGCAATCTCGGATGTTCTGGCAAGACGTCGGGCACCGATAACCCAAGAAGGATAAGTCTCATGTTCGCAGGAACCCTTACCAAAACCGCAGACACCGCAGCCGCAGTCTTCACCGGCAGCATCCACAACACCAAGTTCGATATCGCGATCCAGCTGGAAACCCGTGCAAAGATGTCAGAGCGCAGCCCCGACTATGACGTCACGGCGGTCAACAAATCCGGCCGCAAGGTGCGTATCGGCACGGCTTGGAGCGAGACAGGTAATACCAGCGGCATTCCCTACATCTCGATGCAGCTGGATGTTGGCCTCGGCCCGTTCCGCGTCAACGCGGTGCAGACGCAAGAAGCGCGCAAAGCCAAGAGCGAAGACTTCGAGATCATTCCGCTGGTGTCAAACGGGACGATGAAGTCGGGCTCAATCTCGGGTGAGTTAACCGCAATGGATGGTGACAACGCTTTTGCAGGTTACATCGCCAACATGATGTTCGACTTGGATTTCATGCTCATCGAGAACGACTACAAGACAGAAGACACCCACCCGGATTACCGGATCGAAGTCAGTTCTCCGAAAGGCAAGCCGATCCGCGTTGGGTCTGCCTGGATGGCCAAGAGCAATCGGACGGGTCACGATTACGTCTCGTTGTTGATCAACACACCTGACGGCGATTTGCGTGTTAACGCCGTGCAGAACGAAGAGCAGCGCGGCGGGGATACGTTCTCGATCATTCCGTTCGTGCAGAGCGGAGATCAGCAGCCGGACTCAAGCGGTGGTTTGTCACTGGTCGCATAATAGAAGCAGTCGGCACATAGTTTAGATCGATTAGGGGAGCCGCGGCAACGTGGCTCCCCTTTTTTGTCTGTTTGGTTGAAAGGGCTGCTGGATGGCACTCCGTGCTCGCTCCACGCCGCACAGGGCCTTTATTTGACATCTATTCAGTGAACGCGCGTCGGGCGGCTGCAAGCTTTACCCAGTTTCGCCCCCCGAAGGCGGCGAGGGCAAGATAGATCGTTTTGTTGGGAAGGTCTGGCTTGAAGACGATGGTCAGTCGATTTCCTGTCCCACCGTGGCGCACCAACCAACCTTCAAGGTGTCCGCTGAGGCGTAGACCCGATGCGGGGTTGTTCGCGATTGCTTCCAGCAATGCATCAATCTCATCCAACCGTCGATACGCGGCTGCTGTATCGCCCTGCGTCACCTCAACAATGTGATTTGCGATACCAATGATATCCCGCTCGAAGAACGGGTGCTGGATAAAACGCATCAGCTCTTATTTGTCATCGCGGCCAAATGTGCACGCGCGCTTACAGTGATGTCCGATGCGGTCCCGACCGGCTCCCATTGATCCAGTGGCAGCGACAAGCGCCGTTCTAGTTCCGCTTCAAGGACGGCCCGTTCCTGAGTGCGCTCAGCCTTGGCCTTTGCCAATTCACCTGAGACGGCTGCGCTCATGTTGGGATATTCACCAGTTTCCACCAGTTCCTTGGCGAAAGTGTAGGCGGTGTCGGTAAAGCTGACGGTCTGCTTTTGAACGCTCATAGGAGTCTCCTTGGTGTTCCATTAGACTACCATCTTTCGCGTATTTGGCAATGCCTGTCGAATTGACAGACTGGACAATCCACCCAAGCCTAACGGCCTCCCCCGCTCGGCTGCGCGTGTCGCAGGTGAGAACGGCCCTTTGGTCCGTCGCGCATGCGGCCATGCGGCCTTACCGCGGTGGCGCACTGTGTGTCCCGGTTTGCCCGTCTCGCGAGCACGGCGGCGCTCGGCCACGCCTGCGGTTTTCGCTCTAGTCTGTTTTGCGAGGCAAAACGATCCCGCCGCTGCGTCCGCCTGCGTGTCCGGCCCCACCGCTTGCCTGCTCGCGTCGGGCAAACCTGGCGTCAAAACACACACACATGAGTATGGAAGCATATCCTCCGGATGGCCCCCAAATCAGCCCGCCTCAAGGATCGCAAAACTTTTCGGCGAGTGCGGTGCGGGTTGTCAGGTCCGTCTTGCGCGTGAGGTTGCGCCTGTTGTGAGCGCGGCGCTTGGAAAACTTTTGCGCCCAGCAAGCTGGCGGCTGCGCCGTCCCTGACCCGGACAGATTCGGTGAACCAGAAATCGGCCATGCCCCCACACGCATGTGGTGGGCTCAAACTCAAACATCTGGAGATGAACACATGGCCTACGATCAAGCGACAACATACGAGACAATCGAACTCTTCGGCCTGACGGAGAAAGATGCGAGCTTGCCAATCCCGCAGGATGACATTCTGAAAGATTGCATCATTCGCGAAGCCTTCGAGACCCTGCTCGGGCAGCTTCGCAATACAGGACTTGAGGGAGAGATCGAACCGATCGCCCACGGGTTGGCGACAATCCTGCAGCGCCGCAAGGTGGCTCTCGGCAAGGAAGTCGACCGCACAGCCGACAAGATCGGCGCACTGGCAAAATGTCACGACGGATCAGAAATCGCTGAGACCGCACTGGAAGAGGCCCAAGCACGCTTCGTGCAGTTGCGCGAGATCGTCGATGCCATTGAGACAATGGGGGAGGCGGCAGCGGAATGCTACGAGGTCGAGACTGGCAATGCCTTCATCCCGGCCTCGGGATCGCGGGCAAGCGTTCGGGCGCAAGAGACGGGTGCCGTCTTCGAGGCCAGGCAGCTTCTGGAGCAGCATGATAGCGAGACCGCGGCGAAGTCTAAAGTCGAGGGAGTTCCCCTAATCGTCTCGGGAGCAACCGACTGGACGGATATCGACGTCATCTTCCGCACACTCGATAAGGTTCGGGATCGCATCAAGCAGAACCGCAATCAAGATATCTTCATCTGCCACAAAGGCGGCAAACATGGAGCGGAAATGATCGCAGCCCGGTGGGCACGCGCGCGGGGCATCAACCAAGCGCGCTTCGATCCGCGCTGGTCCGCACACGGACGGGCTGCACCCTTCAAGTGCAACGACGAGATGCTGGACGATAAGTTCGCCGCAACCGGAGTTGTTCTCTTCGGAGGCAATGGGGTCGCCCTGAACCTCGGGCAGAAAGCCGAAGCGAAAGGTCTGACGGTCATGCGGGTCGCTGATCCGGCCAAGACACCGGGCGAGGCATAAGTCAGAGAGGGTCACCTTCGGGTGGCCCTTTCTTCGTTCTCAAGAGCGCGGGTTGAAATTCAGACGCGCGGTGCTGCTCTGCAGCAAGGGTTCATGTAAGTCATGACGGTGGCTATAGGAATTTCTCGTTTGCCGAATGGCGGCGCGGTATCTCAATGTAATCCTTGTCTGTTGTGCCTGTGATGCAAATGACATCTGTTGGGCAGCATATCACGCCACCTCAGGTTTTTCAGTCGATGCCCTTTTCCCCGGAACGCACCAAAGAGATACAATCGCGCATTGATGCGCGATTGCAGTCTGGTCAGGCGAACGATTGGGAGGTTTCGTTTCTCACAAACATGGCCACGCGCTTTCAGAAGTATGGAACCGACACGCGTCTGAGTAAGGCCCAATATGCCAGCCTACACAAAGTCTTGAAGTTGGAACGTGAGCCATCATCGCAGGCCAAATCACAGGCTAACGATAGCGCATCGCGTCCGGCCCCGATACGCAGACCCGCGTCTTACCAACCAAAAAGCTCGACCAATGTCAGTAACCCGCGCAATCACTGCACCTCGGCGGGCGGTGCGTAGGGCTCAGCGACAAATCATGGTGCCGCTTGTTATCGCTGTCGCGTTCTTTGCACTGGTTGGATCTTTGTTCGATTCAACATCTTCGCGGTCCACTTCCTTTGGCTCACCAGCAACGTCTGCACCGCAAACGACGAGCGGAACTTACGTCTATGTGACAGGGTCACGGGTCAATCAACGGGACGGGCCGTCGACGTCTGATCCGGTCATGGGCGTTCTGGTCGAAGGCACGCGTGTCCAATTGCTTCGTGACCAAGGACAATGGGCGCAAATTCGGTCTGACTTGGGAACCGGCTGGATGTCGTCCAGCTTCCTGTCTCCGAATGGGCCGGCCGCGGTGCAAACCACGACACAGGATCGTGGCCTTCGTGCCAGCGATGTGCGGATCATTGATGGCGATACGATAAATGTTCGTGGGATCACGCCCAACGTGAGGCTTGTCGGATTCAATGCCCCTGAGACGTGGCGGCCTTCCTGCACTGCAGAGCGTCAGGTCGGGGAACGTGCAACGGCGCGTTTGAGCCAGCTGGTGCGGAATGCGGCATCGATAGAATTTGAGCGCGTTGCATGTGCGTGCAGGCCTGGCACCGAAGGCACGGATCGTTGCAACTTCGGACGTCTCTGTGGATCACTGTTCGTCGACGGTCAGGATGTGGGACGCACACTGATTGGTGAAGGACTGGCCGTGCCATACCGGTGCGGGCGGACAAGCTGTCCTCCGCGTCCACAGGCCTGGTGTCAGTAACATCGATCTCACCTCAACACCGAGAAACTGATCTTCGCTCAAAGCTGAAAAACCTCCCTGCATTTCGCCTCGGGCAACGGACCAAACCCCGACACATTGCATCAAGGCGACCCCGACCTTCGTCCCAATCGAGATCAACGAGACCTGGGGCGACTGCGATATGGGCGCGCATATTTGGGTCTCTTCTTTTTGCTCATTGATGTGGATCGCACGGGGTCGGACAGGTCGTGCCCGCAGCTTACGCTCCGGCAAGCACAAATACGGCTTCCACGCCTGTGGCGCGGACCCTCCGCATTTGCGCTTGCGACCGGTCCTCGGGCCCCGTGCCAAAAAATCCCCATCGCAAAAAGGAGAGACCCAAATGACCAACCATTACGTCGCAACAGTTCCCGTCAAATACACCGATAGCGAAGGCCATGAACGCACCCGCTTCCAACGTGTCGGGGCCATGTTCCGCAACACCCGCAACGGGGACGGATCGGAGTTCTTCAGCCTCAAGCTCGACTTCCCCGTCGGGGTCCAAGAACTGGTGATGTTCCCGCCAAGCTCAAAGGAACCCCAAGAGTAAATCCTCCCTGAGGATGGGTCGCCGGAAGGCGGCCCTATCTCTGTTCCAGAGATTGGAACGCGTGCCGTTGAGACCCCTGCCTTTGGCCGCGGTCACGGTTACGGATGACAGGACTGCGGAGCAGTCCTGATGGTTTCCGCTGGGGTTGGAATAGTGCGGTGACAGAGCCGCCAGTCCGCCTCAAGGGGGCCATCCCCAAAAACCTATCGGCTTTGCCTTCCCAGATTTTGCGGCAGAGAATTGGCAAGCCAATTCTGGCCTCCCTTGACCCTGCCTGTCAGCCCCGTCGGTCGAGGATGTGCCCCACTCTTCGTTTCCGCCCGAACATTGCATGTTCAGCCGGACCTCAGGCGCGGGCACTGTTGAGAGCGGCCCATGTTGGTGCATGTGGCTGGCGTTTGTTGGCGCCCCTTGGGGCGCGGCCTCACCCCTGCGGTGCTCGGCGTAAAACGGAATACAAGGCTGCCTGCGCGCCTAATCACCCTAAGTATATTATTGACATATTAGTATAGTTTCGTATGATGGGTGCAGCCTTGTATGAAGGTGGCAGGAAATAGGGGGTCTTTCTTCGCATGTCTCGCTCAAAACGTCTCACCAATGCGCAACGCATGGAGATCGTGCGCGAAGCTGCGAACGGGGTATCCACGTCCGTGCTTGCAGAGCGGTTCGGGGTGACGCCGCGGGCGGTGCAATACACGGTGAAGAGTGACGAAGAAAGGCAGCGCGATACGGCGGTTCCGGTCCTGGCGGTGAGTGTGAAAGTGACCCCTGAAGAGATGGCAGGGTTCGATGCGGTGCTGGCGTCAGCAGGGATTGAGACACGCTCGGAAGGGCTGCGCCGATTGATGCAGGCGGCAGGCGGAACCTTTGTGGCGGACACCCAATTGGCAGCGGAGATGGCGCGCTATCGTGCTTCACTGAACGAGATTGGAAACGGTGTCGCCCAGATCGCCAAGCAGATGCAGAAGGCCAATCGGGCGGGACAGGGATCTGGTGCCGAGTTCTCTGAATTGCGGCTCGCACAGATGCGCGGGTTGGCCCGGTTTATCCTCGACAGTGCTGACGAAATTGATCTGCTCGTGCGCCGCCGTCGTGACGCGATGCAGCTGACCGCAACGGCCGCTTTGAGGGAGTTTGCGCATGCGGCTGAATGATGCGGTAGACGCTGTTACGGGAGAGGTATTTCGGGACGGGTGGAGCCGGATCAGAGGCTCGATGCAGGGTCTGCATGTCTCCAAACAAAAGCAGATGGTGCGCGCCGCAGCCGGGCATCGCGCGGCGGTGTTCAAGGCGATCCGGGGCGGCGGGACAAACAACAAATCCGAGCTTGCGAACCAGCTTGGGTATCTCACCACCAAGTCCACCCATATCGTCGACAGCAGCGGGTTTCTGGACGGCAAATCCAAGCTCGACCATGGCGAGATCAAAGACCTTACCGAGCGCTTTGCCAAGCGGTGGAGCGCGGGGTTCAAACCCAAGCTCGGGCAGACCACACATCTGCTGATGTCCTTCCCGATTGGCACGCGCGGGGAGGATGTGCGCGACATCGCGACCGACGTGGCGGAGCGGTTCTTCCAGAATGATCAAGGTCACTTTGATTATATCATCGCGGTGCATGAGGACCGCGATCACCCGCATGCGCATCTGGTGTTGAACCGCCGCTCGCAAGAGGGCGAGTTCTTTTATTTGGCGCGCAATCATCGGTTCAATTATGACGACTTCCGCCTGGCCATGGTCGAAGAGGCCGAGACCTACGGCGTGCGTCTGGAGGCTAAGCGGCGGATAGATCGCGGCGAGGTGCATTACCCTCCCAAGACCCGTGAGGTTTATGCAGCCAAGGAAGAGGATAGGGCCCCTCTTGAGCGGGAACGCGTTGGCAAGGATCTGACCCGGACGTTGGCGGAGATCGCGAATACCAAGATCGTGTTTCACTCGCTGGCAGCGGAAGCGTCTTCCGAGAACCGCGAAGATATTGCTGAAGTGCTGTTCCGCGCAGGTGAAGTCTTAGCCAAGGGCGGGCAGGTCGAAAAACTAGGAGATGTCTACATGGCCGAGGACGAGTCATTCGAGGATCTGCGTAGCCGTTACGCGGAAAAAGTCGCAAACATCGAGGACCTGATCGAGGCAAAGCCGGATGCGGAGCGGCCAGCGCTGGAGAAAACCCTCAATGCCATTCAAGCGCGGGTGCAGCATATGCAGCCGCTCGGGTTGCGTTCGAATTCACTCTCCGAGACCCCGTCAGAAGGCGGGGTCTATTCCGAAGCCAACATTCAGGAAAGCCAGATCGATCGCTTGTCGGAACCACGGGTGCGCGCCCGCGTCGATGCGGCACTGCGCGGCACCGGGATCAGCACATCCGAGGTTGTGGCCCGCATGGAGACAGGCGCGCAAAACGCGGCACTGGAACATCAGTGGATCGCGGATGATCTGTCTAAAGTGGCAGCAGCGAAGGATCTGAACCTTGAGCGGCGCGTGGATTTGGAACAGGCACGGGATATTCTCAATGATGTACATGTGCAGCTTGGGACCATGTTGGAGCGGATAGGCGTGCTGCGCCGCGACGGGGTCATTGAAGAAGCCCGCGAAGTGCAGTCGCATGTCACGGACGCCCAGATTGAAACCGCTGCCAATGCCGTTCGCATCGAGACACGGATTGAGGCCCGGATTGAGGATCGTGATGAGGCCGTGATCGAAAGCATTGCCGTGGAGCGGTTGGAGGACGAACAGCGAGATTATCTGCGGGACCGTCCAGAGCTGATTGCCCGCCCGACAGATGTGATTCGCATGAGCGAGGAGGGCAGAGCAGTGATCGTAGATCAGACTGCGGCGGATCAGATCATCATTGAGGTTGAAGCGGCTAAGTTGGGTGCGCATAGCAGGACACCAATCTCAACGGCTATCGCGCGCGATCTTCAGGCGCGGTATCCTGATATGCCTGAGCAGTTAGCGGAAGGTCTCGGCGACACTTACGAACGTGTCTATGAAGCGCGCGGCGCAGAACGTGAGATACGCTTTACAGAGCGCGAGACGGCTCAGATTGAGACTCCCGAACTGTCCCGTGTTATCGTCCATGAACGGGCAGGGGACCTCTCATCACCTTTTGAGGCCGAAACCGATCGCGAGGCCTTCCGCACCGAGGTGGCGCAGGTTCTGGAGGCGGCGCAGCTGGATCGTTTGAAGGACGGTGACAGCGATGCTTTTGAAAACGTCATCGAAGACCGTCTTGATCGGCTCTATGCCGCGAAGGTCTATCTGCAATCGGATGCGGCAACAGCAAACTCGGACGCTTTGCGCCAGGTCGTTGATGAGTTGGCAGACGTTGAAGTTGAAAAGCACCGTGCGGCGGACGTGGACGGCGAGACGGAGCGGGGCCAAATCCATTGAGCGGGTCCATGGGCAGGGCGCGTATTGCGATTGGGGTGGTGTTGGTCACCTTGGTCGCGGGTGCGATGGGCTACACCATCGCCTCTGCAGTGCTGACCTTCAAAGCGCTTGGGTTCAGCGCTGATATCGACTTTGGCTACATTGCGCAGAACTATCTCTGGATACGCGACAGTCGGTCGGATGATTTCCAGTTGATCAACCTGATCATCGGCGCCTGTGCGGCCGCAGGGTTGATGATGAGCCTTGCCATGTCAGGTTCTGCCCTCACGCGCTTTGGTCAAACGCACTGGCAAAGGCGGGGAGAGATGAAGGTCAATGGGTTTTTTGGCAAGCCAGGCACGGGGTTTATTCTGGGGAAACTGGGCAGTCCAAAGTCCCGCACGCGCTACATCAGCTCAAGAGTGTTTCCCCATGCGTTGATCGTTGCCCCAACAGGACGCGGCAAAACCACCGGCTTTGTGATCCCGAACCTTCTGACGTGGCAGGGGTCTGCAGTCACTCTGGATGTGAAGGGCGAATGTTTTGAGGCGACGGCGCGTCACCGTGCGGCCCAAGGCGACAAGGTCTACCGCTTTGCGCCCACCGATTGGGAAGGCAAGCGGACCCATCGCTATAACCCGCTTCTGCGCATCTATGAGTTGGAAGACCCTGCGCGCCAGCAGATGGAATTGCAGCTGCTGGCGACCTTATTCCTTCAGAGTGACAACGATCGCGTTCAAGGCCTGTTGAAGGGTGGTATTGATCTCTTCGTGGCTGCAGGATTGCTGGCGTTCCAGCGCAAGAAGCCGACCTTGGGCGAGATTTACCGGATCTCGGCCTCGGGCGGCAACAAGCAGAAAGAATACGTGGCTCGCGGCCATGAGATCGACAATAAAGCTGCGAAACTGATCTTTACGCGGTTGGCCTCGACAAACAACGACACTCTGACCTCCTATGTCTCGCTCCTGATGACCTCAGGTCTGGATCAGTGGCAGAATCCTGCGATTGACGAGGCAACGCAGGTCTCGGACTTTGACTTCCGGACGATCCGCAAAAAGCCCTTCACCGTCTATCTCGTTGTCCAACCCCTGATGGTGAAACCGCTGGCGCCACTGATTAGATTGTTCTTCTCGGATCTTCTCTCGGCCATGCAAGACAAGGAACCAGGCAAAGACGAGCCTTGGCCGGTGATGATTATGCTCGATGAGTTCAACCGCCTCGGCAAAATGCCGATTGTCGTCGAGAGCATTGAAACACTGCGGGCCTATCGTGGGCACTTAGCGATCGTCACGCAAACCATCCCCGCCCTTGATGAAATCTATGGAGAAAACACCCGCCGTGCACTTCAGGGCAATGCGGGTGTTAAGCTTTATCTGACGCCCTCTGATGAAAAGACAATTGAGGAGTTGAGCAAGGCGGTGGGTAAAACCACGAAGACGGTCATTACTCGGTCCAGATCTATTGGCAAGAACCCGTTCGAGGGGCGGAGCCAGTCAACGCGGACGGAAGAGACGTCGTTATTGCCGGAGGATGAGGCCCGCCGCTTACCTCTGGATGAAATTATCATGGTTGTTGATGCGCAGATGCCGGTGCGGGCCAAGCGGATCCAGTATTTTGATGATCGGTTTTTTGCTGCGATCCATGCGGGGCAAAAAGGGGAGTTGCCGTTTCCAGTGATGGGAATGGGCGGGGGTGGCGACTCTGGAGTGGGGACAGGCGTTTCTGGTCCGACGACGCCTCAACCTGGTGGTAGTGCTAGTGTTGCTGAACGGGATGCGGCCACGACAGATCAGAAGATCGGTGATAGCGATGCGCCCCCAGCACCCCAAACGAAGACCGTGGCGGTGGTTCAGGCAGTTGTTGCCGAAGAAAGGCGGCAAATGGAGATGGAGTTTGCTGAGCAAGCAGCGGAGCCAGATAGAAAGTCAAATGATGTCGAAACCGAAGAACTCGCAGATGCTGTCGACGATCTAGGTGATTTGGAAAACAGTCTTGCGAAGGGCGTGACGCATTAGGCTTGGCGACAGTAAAGTAGGGCGGCACAAGTGGCCGTTATTCGTTTGATTTTCGTGGAAGCGGTCGCTCGTCGTGGGCGCGGCGAAGGTTCCAAAAGAGCCCACAGCAGAAGTGCCAAAAACTTCGCTGCGCGCGCTCGCAGCGCGAAAATTGCCGCAAGTGCGCCACCTGTGGTGTTGCCGCACGGCGGTGAATCCGGACATTCACGCAGCCTACAGCAAATCTGAAGCTGTTAATTCGCCGGGAGCGAACACCCGCCGCTGACATTTGAGACATGCGCTGCAAGCGCTAAAGACAGTGTGCGACCAGGCCGGAATCGGATCAAGGGAAGGGAGGTATGAATACGCTGCGGGCGCGAGCCAGAAAAGTGCCTGCCGCAAAATGAGGTCCTGCGCCATTGTCAAAATCAAAATTTTGTCCCGCTGGCCGCCTGTGCATCTCAACGTGCCTCATACGCCAATCCATCTTGCTCATCAGGTATTGCGGCAAATGAGATGGTCGGGCGACGCCCGCCGCCCGACCGTGTCAGGGCAGGTTCAGCCCTCGATGAACGCCAGAAGATCAGCGTTGATCTCTTCGGGGTTGGTTGAAAACAGACCGTGTGGCATGCTGGGGTAGGTTTTCAGCGTGCCGTTTTGCAGCAGGTCGATGGTCTTACGCGCAGTCAGGTCGATCGGAACGAGCTGGTCGTCTTCGCCGTGCATCACCAGCGTCGGAACTGTGATCGACTTTAGGTCTTCGGTGAAGTCGGTTTCCGAGAATGCCGCGATGCAGTCGTAATGCGGCTTGGCACCCCCCATCATTCCCTGACGCCACCAATTCCGGATCAGGCCCTCGCTCACGTCGGCACCGTCGCGGTTGAAGCCGTAGAAGGGGCCCGACGGGACATCGAGATAGAATTGCGCCCGGTTGGCCGCCAAGGACGCACGGAACCCATCGAAAACCTCCATTGGAACGCCATCTGGGTTGTTTTCGGTCTTGAGCATCAGCGGTGTCACGGCGGCAAGAAGCACGGCTTTTGCGACCCGCCCGGATTGCGCCCGCGCGACATAGCGCGCAACTTCGCCGCCGCCGGTCGAATGACCGATGTGGATGCCATTCTGCAAGTCGAGAAGCGCGGCGAGTTCATTCGCGTCAGCGGCGTAAGTGTCCATGTCGTTGCCAGTATCGGTCTGGTCCGAGCGGCCATGGCCGCGGCGATCGAACGCGATGACCCGGTAGCCTTTCGAGAGGAAAAACAACATCTGGTTGTCCCAGTCATCCGCGCTGAGTGGCCAGCCATGGTGGAATACGATGGGTTGCGCGTCTTTCGATCCCCAGTCTTTGAAATAAATCTTGGTGCCGTCACTGGTTGTAAAGTTGCTCATGGAGGGGTCGCCTTCTTGCAGGGGTCGGATTGGGTTTGGGCAAAGCCAGGCATGGGCAGCGTGAGCGCTGCCGCGGCTGCGGCTCCGGAAAGCATCAGCTTTCGGCGATCGAGCCATGATCGGTCCTCGGGGGGTGTGTTGTTCATTTTTGATCCATCCTTTGGTTCGGAGTATCTGTCGATTCGAGATAGACATACGTAGGCTGGTGCGGCAAAAGCAGTATTGGCATTTATGACATTCAGGAATGCAAAACTGACAAATGGACGCGTCCTCCAATATCGTTGCTGAAATTGGGCTGCTGATTTACCCAAATTGTCAGCTTGCTGCCATTTACGGCCTGACCGATCTGTTCCGCATCGCTGGTGACTGGCCCCAACAAAAAAACTGTACTGAGCGCCGACCCTGTATCCGTGTTTCGCATTGGGGCAGTCCGCCAGATGTGCGGCAGGGCGCTGCGAATAGGTTGGTGTGTCTTTGGGACAGTTACGCAGAACAGCCCCATGATCTGAGCTATATCATTGCGCCCCCGAGCATCGTCATGCCGGAAGATATGCTCCAGATGCCAGCCGAGGCAGAATGGCTGACGGATCGCCATGCCGAGGGCAGCAAAATCTGTTCGGTGTGTGCAGGCGCATTCGTGCTGGCCGAAAGCGGCCTTATTGATGGACGCAGGGTTACGACACATTGGGCCTTTGCGGATCTGCTTTCGCGACGGTTCCCCAAAATTGACGCCGCGGCGCAGGACATGGTGCTGGACGACGGCGACATCTTGACCGCCGGAGGGATTTTGGCATGGACGGACCTTGGGCTCACGCTTGTGGATAGGCTGATGGGACCAAGTGCGATGCTGGCCACCGCGAAGTTTCTATTGATTGATCCGCCCGGCCGCCAGCAATTGCCCTACCACACGTTCAATCCGCGGTTCGATCACGGGGATGAAGCAATCGTGCGGGTGCAACATCATGTCCACGCGCATGCCGCAGACCAGCAAAGCGTGCGGGACCTTGCCACAGTGGCCAAGCTTGGTGAGCGGACTTTTCTGCGCAAATTCACAAAATGCACAGGTCTGCGACCAACGCAGTACGTCCAGCAGGTTCGGGTAGCGAAAGCACGGGAGATGCTTGAGACAACCCAACGTCCGGTGGACCAGATCTCGTGGCAGGTCGGATACCGTGATCCCGCGGCGTTCAGAAAAGTCTTTTTGCGGCTTACCGGAATGGTTCCGCAATCCTACAGACAGAGGTTTGGTGTCGGTTCGTGAGGGAATTGGAAGATTGATCCTCCAAAGCACAGTCGGGTCGATGCTTCGCCTGTGACGCAATGTGACTAAGTTCGTCCCAAATGGGTCAGAACTTTCGACAAAGGCGCGTAAGCTTTTTCATTTCCGTGCGACCAGGATGGTTGCCCCGTCGGGGCCAGCTTCTTCGGCGTGGTTCACGTTCTTTGGGAGGATGCAGGTTTCACCCGGGCCGTGCCGGGGTGCACCACCATCCGTGTTCAGAATAAACTCACCCTCGACAACATAGACAAACGAAACTTTGTCATGACTGTGCGTCTCGCTGCGCGACGAGGGATCGAAGCGAACCAGCTTTGGGTCATCATAGCCTTCCCGGCGGGCGGTATCCTCAAATTCTTCTCTCGTCATGTCGTCGCTTTCTGTGATGCAATCCTGCGTTTGCCGGGCCGCGATTCGAGTTCTGAAGAGGCGCGCAGTCTTTCACCAAGTTCTGACACCTCGGTATGTAAACGTTCCAAAGCGGCAGTAGTCAGCCCCGTTTTTTCAAATATGCAGGCAGAAATATGCGCGGTACGCGCTTCCATTTCTTGGCCCGCATCGGTGAGACTTACGTGCACCTTACGCTCATCTTGCATATCGCGATTGCGCACGACCAACCCCCCAACCTCAAGGCGCTTGAGCAGTGGTGTAATCGTGCTGGAATCCAGATGAATCGCGCCGCCAATGCCGCTGACGGTCATCGGTGTCTTTGCCGTCCAGAGAACACTCAGCACAAGATATTGCGGATAGGTAATGTCGAGCGTGTCCAGCAACGGGCGATAGGCCTGCTGCATTGCATGGGCCGCTGAATAGAGCGCGAAACAGATCATGTCGGATGGTGTGAGTGCCATGCAAATTATTTACATGGTGTGCGATTTAATTGCAAGCAATTGACATTCGATACTGATCGTCAATATACAGCGTACACAATTAACTCGTGCACAAGGAAAACGCCATGTCTGCCGATATCAAATACTGGACCGAAGCCCATGCCACAGGCGGAGGCCGCGACGGCACCGCCGCGCTGGAATCGGGTAAGCTGAAGCTGACCATGACACCGCCCAAAGAACTGGGTGGGTCAGGGGAAGGTCACAACCCGGAAGAGCTTTTCGCGCTTGGCTATGCCGCGTGTTATCTTGGTGCGATGCGGTTTGCGGCGCAGAGCGAAAAGCTGGGCGATGTGCCCGACGATGCCACAGTGAACGCGCATGTCGGGATCGGTCCACGCAGCGACGGTGGTTTTGGCCTGAAGGTAAAGCTGGTCGTCAACATGCCCGGCGTTGAAGCAGCGGTTGCTGAAAAGATCGCAGAACGCGGACATCATATCTGTCCTTATTCCAATGCGACTAAGGGCAATATCGAGGTCGAGACCGAGGTTGCCTGACGCCTGAATACGCAGACTTTGGGCAATGGCTGTCTTCAGCGGCCATTGCCTATCTTAGGATAAAACCGCGTGTTCCCAAAGACTATGCTTCGGAAAACAGCAATTCCGGTGGGCAACCCAACATACTCGCTTTTTTGTCGGTAATCTGGTTAAGCACACGGCCTAAGTTGCGCCAGACAGGGCGTAGATCGCAAACGTAACTTTATCCCGCGTGGCGAAGATTCAGGACGATCGCAGCGAAAATGCGAATATTGGCTAAATCTAACAAGAGTCATTGCTCGAGAAGGAGAAATTTCTGTGTCGCAGAAAGTCTATTGCTGTAGCCGCAAACACGTATTGGAGCTTTATTCACTTGCATCAGCTCATCCCTCACGTGTCCGCTTCGTCTGTGTCTGGATAACGCCTCTATCCCCCAAACGAAGCAACCACTGGCCATCTCAAACCGTAGTTGTTTGATCGCCTCATCTCTCGACCTGGGGCGCTATTTAGCAGAAAGCGCATCATCTGCACCACGGGAAGAGGCTTCCAGCGAATGTGTTTTGAGACCCTCCCCTTGGAATCCGTGCGCGTCTGTTCCACGGGCTCTCTGCGGTTCCACCGCCAGGTCAGTTCATCGAGATACCGCTGCGTGTGATATCCCGTAATCCGATGGTAGACACCCACCCGGGCGCGTTCGATGAAGGCTCCGAATGCTTCTGCGGTATTGACGTGTGCGCCGGATTTCGGAATGGCGAACTGCTTCTTGCTATGAATCACACTGTAGTGGGCCGGAAAGACTGACGAGATAAAGTTGTAGCACTTGCTGCCGTCCGTCATCATCGTCGAGTCCGAGGCAACCCAACCCCGGATCAATGGCTCGAAGTCAGCCCCGGTGATGCTTGGGAGAACAGCAGCTCTTGCTTCTCCACCACGCTCCACGGCAACCATTACAGGCGTCTTCTTCGTGGCCTTACCGGGCTTGTTTTTCACGCCCTTCTTATACTTGGGCGCCCCGCCGACGGATGTCTCATCGACCTCGACGATGCCGGCGAGCATCGGTCGGGCTCCGTAGTCTTCGCGCATCATTTCCCGGATTGCGTGTCCGATTTTCCACGCGCATTTCTGGCTGACACCAATCATCCTGGCGAGCACCACGGAGGAGATGCCCTTGGATGAATTCAGCACGGTGTAGATGGCGGCGATCCAGACGCGAAGGTCGAGTTTGGTGGCGTGCATCGGCGTCTTGGTGGTGACCGTAAATTGCCCGCGGCACTCGTTGCACTGATAAAGTCCCGAACGGTGCGCGACGCCTTTCAGGCCAGTCGATCGAAGGCCCCCGCAATGAGGACAGACGCGCCCTTCGGACCACATCAGGTCTTCAATGAAGCGCCGCGCATCGTCGCTACTCAGCATCTTTGTGTAGATATCTCCGATCGACCTCAATTCCGTAATCATTGGCAGCTCCTCTACATTCCGAACAGAGAGGAACCTTGGCTATTTGTGTTGCTGACGGATTAAAAAAATGGGAAATTAAATGTTGTGGCAACAAAACCACAACTACCTGATACGAAACGACATTCTCTCAAATGCTTTTTCTGGGGGATAGAGGCGCTGGATAATCTAAACTGCCCGCAGCAACTGTTCAGTTTGGATACGACTCATTCTGACGTGATCGAACGGCTGGTCGGGGAGGATTAGATGCGCTGCAGAAATTCTTGTGCTGAGTGTGCGAGCGTTTTCTGCACTCGCATTCGCTGCGCCAGCAAAAGGCTGGATTGTCCGCTGACCGACGTTTGAGTCAACAAAATGCTGCAATCTGCACCAATGGCCTGTGTGGATAGCTGCTGCAAAGCAAGACATATTTGAAGCTGATTTTGGCACTGGTCAGAAGCAGACGTGTGTCCGGCCTGTTTGCGCGGCGCACGCGGCCGCTGGCCTTGATGGTTTCCGCAAACCAAGTCCCAAACCGCTTCTCGGACAATAAGATGTCCCGGACATTCGACGGGGTGTCTTGGCTGACGGGCTGACTGTGCTCCATCATTTCAATGGTCTTGCTGTCTCGTTTGTTCTGTTCTCCTCAGTTTAGGCCGAATGGGGTCTGTAATGTTCATTCTTGGTCAGGACGGCCCAAATTATCCGAGCCGTCTTGTTCGCCATTGCCACAGTGGCCAGACGAGTTGGTTTGCGTTCGAGCAGAGCTCGCGCCCACGGATCCACGCGTTCCGGATGCGTCTTCATCTGCCTCAGTCGCGAAGTCATACCAGTGACCAGCAGCCGTCTGATATATCGGTCCCCCATCTTTGAGATACGGCCCAGCTTTTCCTTTCCGCCACTTGATCGGTTGAGCGGTGTCAGGCCCAGCCAGGCGGAAAATTCACGACCGTTCCTGAACTGGCTGGCATCACCTGCTGTTGCGACAATTGCTGACGCGGTAACCGGACCAACGCCGGGGATCGTGCGCAGTAACATCACGCGTGGATCCTGCCTGGCCTGAAGCCGCATGCGCATCTCGTACCAGCGTACACGAAGGTGCAGTGCGACAAGCTGGTTGCTAAGGTTGCTGAGCACATCAACCGCGACCTCAGGAATGCCTGGCTTGTCGCCATCCAGCACATTCTTTGCGAACTTGATCGCGCTGCCGATCCCTTGTGCAATCACAATACCGAATTCACCCAATAGGCCCCGCAACATGTTGCTTAGTTGGGTTCGTTGCCGGACGATCAAATCCCGGGCGCGGTGAAGAAAAAGAACAGCTTGCTGCTCTTCAGATTTGATTCCAACAAACCGCATTGTCGGGCGGGTCACAGCTTCGCAAATGGCGGCGGCATCAACCGCATCGGATTTACCCCGTTTCACATATGGCTTCACATACATCGCCGGGATCAGGCGTACATCATGACCCAACTTACTTAGCTGCCGGGCCCAATAATGACTGGAGCCGCAAGCCTCCATGCCAACCAGACAGGGTGGGAGTTTCTCAAAGAATGCGAATAACTGCGCGCGTCGCAAAGCTTGGTTGAAAGCGACTTCGCCATTCTCAGTCACTCCGTGAACCTGAAAGATATTCTTGGCCAAATCGAGGCCGACTGTTGTAACCTGCATTGGGTAGCTCCTCTCAAAAGCAGTCAATAACAACTGCAGTATGGCGCATTGCGACGCCGGTTGGAGCAGGAGCTATCCACACCATCCGCTTCGAAGGGCCGCACCGCAGCATTCTGTGGGGGTGGTCAAAGTCCGCAATGGGCCGTTCGTGCGTAAGCATCCGGCGTAGGCCGCGGCGAGGTCAGCGCGCGCGCTGACGGTCCATTTCGATGAGCTCTCGCAGGTTTTCGATACCGAACGGAGAGAATGCAATGACGCTGTTGTCTCCAGGGCCAT
>Ga0306909_100032_pt1 | contig 54552 bp, 62 predicted proteins | sample AntRauMFilla2697_FD_190439 | JGI IMG/M metagenome (GOLD analysis project Ga0306909, IMG submission 190439) | Saline lake microbial communities from Rauer Islands, Antarctica - Metagenome Filla 2 #697 (v2) (version 2) | ecosystem: Environmental > Aquatic > Non-marine Saline and Alkaline > Saline ... | reverse complement strand
GAAACCCCTCAGGACTGATAACCAAAACACGCTGCCTCACGGCAACTCGTCACAGGTGGCCGGATACCCTGGAACAGGTGGCCGGATGTTGTCGGAATGGGTGGCCGGATCCTCCGGAATACGCAGCCAATCATCTCTGCATGCAAATTTGCACGCGCCAAGCCATTGATATCATTGGATAGAGAAAAGCGTGCACACCATTTAATTTATGCACGGCGACGGTGGTGCGGCTCAGTATTCTGACCAGTTTGTTTCAATCTGGAAATCGACACCGCGAAGAGTTTCAAGAAAACTCACCACTTCACGGTTCTGCTCACGGCGTTCACGACTACGATCTCGTTTGACGCTCGCCGAAGTTCTTACGTTCTTGCTGGGATCGTAGAAAACTACGTCTCTATCACTCATCGCCTTGAAGAATGGCTTCGCCATAAGACCATGTTTGTCTTTCAACCAGCCTTTGCGAATTCCCTCATAGGCAACCAGCCAACTCCAGTCGGACAAGACGCGCTCTTCGTTGATCTCTTCTTCCCACTTCTCTGCCGGGGCGGGCGTGATACACAACCCCTTCGAGGACATATCCAGCAGCAGAAGTCGGATCGCGCTCGACTGAACGCCCTCTGCATATTTCATAATTTTGGATGACTTGATCGGCTTTTTCAGGCCACGAAGCGTATATAGAAGCCAAATCACCTCAAATAGGGCTCCGTTCTCAAAGTGTTTCTCGGCCAAACTCGTAAACCTGCGGGCAAGCCTTTCTTTAGACAATCCGCCCGATGTATGTTCGATATTCAAAATGATCCGGCACACACGATCCATCGATATCGGCGCAACCACAGCAGCCTTCAGTAAGAACGACTCTAAAACTTCGATGTCTGTTGACGAAAATCGCCTCCCCTCAATGATCGATAGCGCATAGTTCAAGACAGGTGCACTGGGATACTCAAGCTGCAACCGCAAACACAAAGATAAGAATTCTTCCAGCCTGCTGCGATACAATCCGCCACGCCGGTGCGACAAGAACGCTGATATTTCAGATTTCCAGTTCTCTTGATCTGATGCCAAAATATGGCTGATCGACGTCTTACTGCCGTTGATCTCTAGCCCATACTCCCGATAGCAGCTTGAAATAACAGATAGAATTTTTTCCGACTGTTCTAGCGTCGCTGCCCCGACCGCCCAATCATCCTGAAGTCTGTCAACAACTTCGCCAGGTAAATGCCCAAGTCGCTCCGAGAAGTCGAAATCAATCCGAGAGGAAATAATTTCCGCCAAAATCCGGGATGTTTCAGGACCAATCGGCACGCCGATCGTTTGGTTTCTGTTACAACTTCTAACCAGCAGGTCAATTCGATCTGCAAAAGTTCCCTCGTAAGTTTTTAGCGCGCCCTTAACTCGCTCCTTCCCATACGCAGCCCAAGCAATGGAATGCGTATAAATAGTTGGATAGAAACGCGAAATATCGGTCTTTATCAGCCAGTCAGAAGTCGCCTCTAAGTATCCCTTCTTTGCTCTATGAATCGGAAAAATTATTCCTTTAATCGCCCGTTCATAGCGATCTGCAACTAGGATCTCGTCTTCAGAATACTTCTGCCTAGAAAGCCACTTCTGAACCTTCGGCCAATGCTCCGCGAGCTCCCTAGTGAGCAGTGCTTGCGGAATAGGGTGGGTCACATGGATGTTTCGGCGCTCATATAGCTTCTTCGGTTTTGAAATGACTTCAGGATCGGCTGACGGGACGCTCTTGTAGCTATATTTTGATCGAAATTTCTTCCCCCCGATCTTGCCAAAATCTTTTGAATTCTTGATCCCAAAGACATTCCCCACCTGCCACTCGTCAAGGATAGCATCAGCATGTGTCCCGAAGTCTTGAGTAGTAAAAACGGGGAGTAGTTCCTTCGGGAAGTATCCCTTTGATAACAAAGCTGTAAGTATTATTTTTCTTAAATCAGCCACGGTGCGTGACCTCTTCAGCGATTTGAACCTCTGTCATTCCCATATCATTCTGTCGCCCGTTTTAGACGTGCCCGTTTCGGATCGTAAACATAGCCTGAAATCGTACCGTCCTTGATCCGTTCGACCGCTTCCTTGATCACAAAAAGTGGCACGAGAAACCATTCACGCGGCACGACAGGCCGTCCGAAACGATCCATGATCTCGATCTCAAGCCGCGCAGGTTCAAAGATGCGATGGATTAGGTTTTCCAACTTCGTACGGTTGATGTTGTAGAGCTCGTAGGTCGCTACGATCTCCACATTGGCCATCAGGAATGTTGGTTGAAGGTGAGCCCCCGCGATGCGCTTTTCCACGCTCATATTAGTCACACCGATCTTATGCACCAGCTCTCGGTTCTCCGCGACAAGCGGATGATCCGCCTTGCTCCGCAGCACATAGATCGTGCCGCTTGCCTCGTCCCCATCGATCGTTTGATCAGAGAACAAAGGTCCGGCGGTCGGCTCGGTGATCCGCCGCCCCGCCTCATCCTTGTTTAGGGCACGCTGAAGCGATCGCATGAGCATGTTGCTCTCTGTGCCGTTGTCGAAGATCACCCTCAGGCGGGCATCTGTGCGCCCCTGGTCGGTGATTGTCGTCTCGCCCTTATCCGCGACGTAGGCTTTCTGACCCCCGACGATAAAAAAGCGCCCTTTCTCTATCTCAGCCTTCATCTCGAAAGGTCGCGTGTCCCGCAGTCCGCTATCCAGCTCCTTCTGGACCTGCTCAAAGAAGAGTTCAAAGGTGTCAAAGTCTTCGCATCTGTCACGGCTCGCAATATCTTCGGCAGCCTTCTTTTCAGCGGTCGATCGGACGTGCTTCAGCTCCGTGATCGGGGGGGCTTCGACCTCGATCCCAAGCTCGGCCAGAAGCGCATCATCATCGAGCTCTTCCGCATCGACTAATTGCGCTTGAGCCGCACCGGTCAAAAGCCCCTGACCATCTAAAGGCTCGACAAGGTCACGGCATTCTTGCAGCTCACGGATGCGATCCAGCCGAACGGCGTAAAGGCGTTCGAAGATGTCCCGGTTTTCACCATGCTTAGGCGCGGAACCATGTTCCTCAGTGAAGCGCTGTATCTCTTCAAAACCTGCAATGATGCGCTCTTCGCGGGGTGTCCGCGTGACGGCTTTCTTGGTCTCGACCTCGACGCCAAGCTCAGCCAGGAGTGCATCATCTTCCTGAGTAAATTCTTTAACCATTGGCGGCCTCCTGCTTCATGCGCACAAGGTAAGCCACGCCCTCAGCCATCTTCTTTTCCCAGGCATCCGGGGAAGTGATGTCTGGCAAGCGTCCGCGCTCCTGCTTGAACTTCGCAGCGCGGCGCGCCAGGTCTCGCGCCTCTTCTGGCGAAAGCTGCACTTTTTTCGCTGAAATCACCGCCGCCACTTGCTTCAGACTTTCCTCGCTCATGGTCTTGGCCAGTATCGCGTAGGCTTCGCCGAAAGGGTTGATCCGGTCGATCAGGTCGATGTCGAGCTCGCGCACGTCCATTGCAAACTTCCGCACGCCGTCGATTAGCGCCGTGTTGCCGCTCGTCTGAGCATCATCTGAAGACGAGAGAGCAATCTCTTTGGCCTTCTGGGTCAGGTTTAGTGCCGCGACCGCGTGCTGCCGTACGGCCTCCTGATCCTCAGCATCGAGCTCGGGGAACTTCGCCCCAACGATCTTGCCCATACGAACCTGCGTCAGCTCTTCAGGCACAAGCTCTTCATCAAAAAGGCCCCGCTCGATCGTAGTCTTGTCTTGAACAAAGGCGGTGATCACCTCGTTCAAGTCCTCTTGGCAAATGCGCGTGGCTTCCTTGCTCTTCGGCTCTGCCAGTCCCTTGATCTCGATCTGGAACTGGCCACTTTCCTCGTTGAACCCCACATTTTCCTTCTTGGGGTCATAGCCGCCTTCGCCATAGTCAAAGCCTTCGACCGGCCCGCTCTTGGGGCTCTTCGGCGTGAAATTGAAACGCGGCGCAAGCACCTGCTCCATGAGCAAGCTGGCGGCGATCGCCTTCAGCGTATCGTTCACCGCCTCAGTGACGGCTGCTTCGGCTGCATCGGGCTCTGCAATCAAATTGGTGAAGCGAGCGCGTGATTTGCCGATCGCATCGCGGGTCGCGCGGCCGATGATCTGCACGATCTCCGTCAGGCTTGCCCGATAACCGACCGTCAACGCATGCTCGCACCAAATCCAGTCAAAGCCCTCTTTGGCCATCCCCAGGGCGACGATGATGTCCACATGATCGCGGTTGTTCTTCTGGGCGGGGTCTTTCAGCGCGCTCGATACCTTATCGCGCTTCACCGCCTCATCATCCACTAGATCGGCGATTTTCAAAATGCGCCCCTCGGGCGTCTTCACAAGTTGAAAGCCAGTCTTGGGGTCTGATCCTTGCCAGTTGCCCAAAGCGTCGATGATGTGCTCAACCTCTCGATGTTTGTCCTTCGTGCTTTCGCGGGAATTCACGTTCGGGATGTGCAGGATCGTCTTCTCGTTTGGATCGAGCACCTTCAGGATGTCGTCGGCATAGGAGCCTGAGTAGAAGAAATAGCCGATATCGAGCGTTTTCAGGTATTTGTAGCCGTTTAACTGCTCGTAGTAGGTGTAGGTGATGGTGTCGAACTTGGCCTCGTTTTCGGGCAACAAGATAGGGGCTGCATCACCGCGAAAATAGCTTCCGGTCATAGCCACGACATGCACACGATCTCGCGATATGAACTCATTGAGCTGTTTGCCCAGTATATTATCCTCGCTTGCTGAAACGTGGTGGAACTCGTCTACAGCAATCACCCGATTGTCGAACGCCTCCACTCCAAGCTTTTCCACGGCAAAGCGGAAGGTGGCATGGGTGCAGACAAGAATCTGATCGCTGCTCTCAAGGAAAGCTGTGACCGATTTGACCTTGCCGCCGTCTGTCCCTGGTGAGTTGCATAGGTTCCATTTCGGCGCCACCGTCCAATCTGCCCAAAAGCCGAACTTACTCAGTGGCTCGTCATTGAAGCTTGCCCCGATCGACTTTTCCGGCACCACGACGATCGCCTGTTTGATACCTTGGTTCGCCAGCTTGTCTAGCGCGATGAACATCAGCGCACGGCTTTTGCCCGAGGCAGGCGGCGACTTGATCAGAAGATACTGCTCGCCCCTTTTTTCAAAGGCGCGCTCCTGCATCGCCCGCATGCCAAGCTCGTTCGATTTGGTCGAGCCGCCGTTCTGCGCGTAGGTTACTGAAACTGAGGGAACATTCTTAATAGTCATCTTTAAACCTTATAATCGTTCAAAATATCTTTTGCCCAAACGGGGGGCTGTGGCCACGAATAAGCACCAGCTTCGAGCCACGACTTAGAAGTCCCGATTTTGTCGAGTTTCAAAATCCGCTCAAGCATTTCGTCGTGAGGGTAGACGAAACAATCTTCGCCGTTGAGGAAAGCAATGTGGATGTCTTTGCCCAGGTATTTCTTGTCGATGGTCATGCGGCCCTTGAGCTGGATTTTTAGAAAAATCACGCCATCAACATGGCAGGCGAGAAAGTCAGCCCCTTGCCAATCATCATTCAAGCGCAGGCAGTTGAAGCCATAGTCAGCAAGCTCGCCCGCAACCTTGTGAAAGTTGTAGTTTTCCTTTTGACGCGAGTTTAGATCGGCATAGGGGACAGGTTCAAACATGCTACGCCGCCCTCACCTTAGTCGTCATCTTGGTATAGAGCTCAAACAGCTTTTCCAGCCGCTCGGTGTCGTTGCGGAAGCGGCGGCCGATGTAGATGCGTTCCAGCACCTCGTCGTTGCGGGCGTGGGCGGCGCGCAGGTTTTCGGGCATGGTTTCGGGGTTGTAAAGATCGGCTATGGTGGCGGGGAAATGCGCCTCGCGGGCGAGCAGCATGTCCTCGGCACAGGCGGTCAGATCGGCTTTGTTTTTTTCAGTGAGTTTCGGAACCGGGAAGGTATTCCAACCGAGGGTGTTGGAGTAAAGAAAGCGCGTTTCGAGCTTTCCACAAACTGTCCCAATCCAAACCCAGTGCATTCGTGAGCCAATAATTGACATGTTCCAAGTTGGTCCATCATAGATAGCAAAATTCCGATCCCCAATCACGGAATCAGAACCCAAAATTCCTACTGGGAGATAAGGTCGCCCCTCAGAGCTAACGCGAGGAATCACCAAGAGCTGTTCCTCAGCAGCATACATTTCGCGAAATTGGTGGCTTCGCGATGCCATTGCTTTCGCTCCTATATCTCGGCTACCGCTTCGAATTTTTCTTACGCTTTCTATACGTTGCTCGATTGCCGGGTACTTCTTTGCCTCGACGAGGTCTTTGTCTTTTATCCACAGGCAAAAACGAGCTAACCCCTTGATAAATTCCGCTGATCCATAGAATTTTCGCGTAAGCCTAAATTTGTCTTCTGGTTTAAGGTTAAGAGAATCCAGTCCATCTTCGCTTAGAATAAGGTGTCCACCATCCACGGCTTTATTTCCAAAACGCATTTCCGAAAGCCCTGAAATGGACTTGCTCTCCTTCTTGATTATCACATCAGCGCCTGGAGTTAGATAAGCGTTTATATTTTCTGGTAGCGCTCGAACCTCATGCCCCTTTTCGTCAATCGAAAACAGGTGTTTAGTTCCTGTATCATGTCGGGATAGCCCTACGATTATGACCGTCACACCAGCATTTTTTGAAGCCAAGTTTGACCATTTGAAACCAGTATGAGCAAATGCGATCTGGCTGCCAGTATTGAATATAGCAGGCCAAAGCATAGCCACCTGTTGGCCTTGGCAAATAGAGTTCGTTGAAACAAAAGCGGAGGAACAGAATGTGTGTTGGCTGTATTCAGCAGCCTTCATGAACCACCCAGAAACATAGTCCAGAGATTTCCATGTCTTAGATCTTCCTTTGAAGATGAGTTCCAAATCCCTCTTTTGATCTTTACTTTGTTGATTGGACCATACGTAAGGTGGATTGCCGCAGATATATGTTTCTCCACCTTCGTTTTCAAAATCGATATGGGCTTGATCCGATGGGGACATAAAAAGGTCTTCCGACTGGAGCTTGACCACCGTCCCTGTGGGCGGGCAGATGGACAGCCAGTCCAGCCGCAATGCATTACCGCAGGTGATCCAGTTCTGCGCATCCAGCGGCAGGAACTCGGCCAGCGCCTCTTTCTGCCCGCGATAGGTCACGTCGCACTGGTATTCCGCGATGATCAGCGCAAGGCGGGCAATTTCTGCGGAAAAGCTGCGCAACTCGATTCCACGGTAGTTGGTAATCGGGATGTCAGTGCGCCGATCGGCCTCATCACGCCGGTCATTGATCACAGCTTCGATAGCGCGCATTTCCTTGTAAGCGATGACAAGGAAGTTGCCCGATCCGCAAGCAGGATCGAATACCCTTATCTTAGCGATGCGACCCCGCAAATTCATAAGCTTGCGCGGGTTGTCCCCCGCTTCTTCCAGCCTTTCACGCAGGTCATCGAGGAAGAGTGGATTGAGCACCTTCAGGATGTTCGGCACGGACGTGTAGTGCATGCCAAGCGCGCCGCGCTCTTCATCATCCGCCACGGCCTGGATCATCGAGCCAAAGATGTCAGGGTTGATCTTCGTCCAGTCGAGGCTGCCTATATGGATCAGGTAAGACCGCGCGATCTTGCTGAAGCGCGGCACGTCAGCGGTGCCCGAGAACAACCCGCCGTTCACGTAAGGGAAAACACTCGCCCAACGGGCAACGCCTGCCGCCGTGCGATCGTCGGCCTTGGTGTTCATGGCACGGAACAGCTCGCTGATCACCTCATCGGTGTTCGAGCTGTCCCTCTCGCTCATCCGCTCGATCGTGCCGGTGAACTGGTCAGGTTCGGTGAAAATGTCAGTGTCTTCGGCAAAGAAGCAGAAGATCAGCCGCGCCATGAAGTGGTTCATGTCGTGGCGGCGCACGGCGGTGCCCCATTCTGGGTTATCCTTCAACAGCTCGACATAGAGCCGGTTGAGACGGCCAGTCGCCTTGATGTCAAAGGCACTCTCGCGGATTTGCTTGACGGTGCTGATCCCCGCCAAGGGCAGAAAAAAGCCAAAGTGATCGGGAAAGTCAGTGTAGGCGCAGGCGATCGTCTCGCCCGTGGTCAGGTCTTCAGCCTCAAGATCGGTGCCATCGGTGGCCAGCACGAATTTCGCCTTGGCCTTGGTCGTCGCTGGACTGGCCTTGAGCTGCGCAAGGGTCGAAGTCACCTCCCCCGCCCCGCAAACCTTCAGATGGATGTTGTTGGTCTGTAGAACGCCGCCTTGGTCGGATTTATTAGACGATCCGCTTTGCAGGCGTTTGATGGTCGTCGCTTTGTTGCCAAAGGCAAGCAGGAAGGCAAAAGGGAAATCTTCGGCGTCGAAAGGCTGCTCGGCTAATGCTGATATGGCTTCTTCGATTTCAACGGCATTCATGCCTGCTTCCTCTCACCCAGTCGGATACTCAGTTTTTGAAATAGTAACAGGCAGTTATCCGTGTTGCACTTGGAAAACACGCTAGGCGCGAGCTATCCACTCGCATTTGAGCATATAGGCCCGCCGTGCGTCTGGACCGAAACGCTACGCGTGCAGTCTGTCGTTCGGGGTGATTGAAAAGGACACGCCCTCGCGCTGCTTCAGGCGGGCGACCATGGCCAGAAGATTGTCCGCGCGCGGATTGCCTTTGGCGCTGAGCATCCGCATCAGGCTCTTGGGGTCCTTGTCCATGTCTTGCGCCAAGGCCTCGAACCCCACCGTGGCGTTGACGTAGTCACGCAACAGCACCTTACCAGTCTCCAGATCGTCGCTCAGCATCGCTTCGATGGCTTCGCGGAACAGGCCCGCGCGGAACTCAGGATCGCGCTCGGCGCGTGCTTTGATCGTGTCTTTGAAGTCTTTCGTCAGTGGCATGTCATTCGCCTTTCTCTTTGCGGGCCTTGTAGTCGTCCCAATATGTTTTGGCCTGTTCGATGTCCTTTGACTGGCGCTTTTTCGTGCCGCCACAGAGCAGGATCACAAGCGTATCGCCATCTTTGCCAAAATAGACGCGGTAGCCCGGACCAAAGGTAATCCGCCGTTCTGACACGCCTTGTCCGACTGGCTTCACGTCGCCAAGGTTTCCGGTCTCGATCCGCGCAAGGGCGGTTCTGACCTTCAGGGCAGCAGCTGTATTCAGATCGTTAAACCAATCTTCAAACGGCGTTTTCCCCGCTTCGGTGACATAGACAACAAGCTTATTCATTGGAGCCATTGGTGACATATACGTTACCATTTGTCAATCAGTTTTGCCTGATCAATGCGTCATCCCCCGATCCATCTCGACTTCGCGCGCCTCTAACTCTGATTCAACTGCCTCTCGACGGTTTTCACTAATTTCAAGCTCGTCTCTAGTTGCCTGCGCAGCGTCCCGTAGTTCGATCCCTCGTTCAACAAGCCGTGTAATGCATCCACGGACGCCGTTTGCGATTGAATGAGCACTGACACGCAAGCGGCCAATCCATCCATCTGGTTCTGCATCCTCGTCGTCGAGCGTTCCTCTAACCCGCTCAATTCCTTTGCTGAGACCTCGCAGGCCGTCACCAACCGCTCTACGCAGGCGAGCAAGTCGCGTTCCAAGGCTGTCAGGGGTGTCGTCATCTAATTCTCCTCGATCTTGATGCAGGTCACTGATCTGCCGCCCATTGTGCAGGTCCTCAGGCGTGTCTTGGTCGGGTCCAGCACCAGCCATGTCGCGTCCTCCCTGTCGATCCGCGTCAGGCCCAGTTCCGTCAATTCCGAGCGCGTCAGTTGGACCGTCCAAAGCCAACTCGCGACCATCATCAAGGCGATCCCCGTCACGATGATCCCTGTGATGATCCAAGGCGAGAACGTCATCCAATTCTTGATCAGTTCGATCCGTTTCTCGAACAAGTTCCTGTTGTGAAACAGAAAGTGCGCCGTATCGTTCTTCATTGTATTCTGCGCGTCGTTCAACATGGTCTGCGAGTTCTGCACGAAGTCGCTCATGTGAGATGCCATCAAGTCTTCTTGTTCGGTTTGCATCTGCGTCAGTTTCATACTCAGCCGCGATTTCTGCGTGTCGGGTTGTGGACCAGTTTTCATGGGTGAGGACCCCTTCAAGTTTGAACGGTTTCGAGAATTCAGGATCGCGGACACTGATTGATTTTGCAGCTTGGCGCGTGACCTCGAACCCTGTTTCTTCAAAGAAGGCGATCATGGTCGCACGGTCGGTGATCAGGCCTGCGTCGATTTGATCATAAAGCGCGGAAACGATGACTTGACGGGCCTCGGCGCGGTCGGCGCTCTCGCGCACCAGTTTGAAGTCACGGGCAAGGTCAGGTTCCATCGGATCGACCCAACCGTGGGTCTTGTTCAACACATCGCGCAATGTTCCGAACGCGGCCTCATGGCCGGGCGGTGCGATGTTCAACGCCCTGCCCGTCGCCAGCTCCAAGCGCGGGGTGCAAAAGTGCAGCTCAACATTGCCTTCGTGCACATGACGCACCCAAAGGCAGTCGAATTGATCCGCCTCAAGCCCCGCAAAGGCCAGAGCCTCAAATAGCTCAATGGCCTCTTGCTGGGCGTCCTCGCTGGGCTGATCGCTGTCCGCGAAGCTGACCACGCCAGCGGTGTAGCTCCACTTGTTCGCGCTTGCGTCGATCAAATCCCGCGTCCGATCAGGGTTGCCGTGCAGCACTTCTGGCAGTGGGTCGCGGATTTTGGTCTGCGGCTGGCCGTATTCATCGCGGATCAGGCTGCGGTTTTCGTCGTAGGCCAAAACCTCGCGTGCGGTCAGGTAGTCCACGGGGGCAGCCCCCCCGCCTTTGCCAGACGAGAAGAACGAGATGATCATTGCGGGCCATCGCTGTGCTGGCCAATGATCTGCGCAAGTTGACGCTCAATCGCAACAAGCTGCACGCTAACCTTGAGGGCGTCGATGTTGCTAGCGCGGCCAGATTTGACGGCCCCATTGATCCAGCGCGCCAGTTGGTTGAGGTTGCCGCCGACACGGGCAACGGCAACGGTCAAAAGCGGATCGACACGCGGCACGGGCTTGCGCCGTCGCGCTTGGACCAGCCCCAAGGCCTCTCGCATCAGCGTGGCATTGGGCAGTCCAGCAGCGTCCGCTTTGGCGACAAGCGCGGCCTTCTCCGCAACGGTGCATCGAAAGATCACGGTCTCGGAAAGGCCTTCTTTGACGCGCTCGCCGCGCGTCTGGTTGGGGTTTGAAGGGGAGGCACGCCGCCCCTCACAAGTCCCGCCGATGTAATCGGTGGGTAACCTTGCTGTCTGCTCTGTCGTCGGATCGGGTGCGGTCATGATCCGAGGCCTGCGGCTTGGATTTGCGCCCGTGACACCAGTTTTAAAGCGAGCAACGCCGTCACCTGCGGGGCTGTGATGTGCTTGCACATCGGGCTGCGATCACTGATCCAGCAGGCCAGCCGTTCGTGGTGATCAGCCTGCGACGCCTCCGCTTTTTCTCGGTCTTCCGCTTGCTTCTCAACGTAAGCCTGCCACCGCCGTGACTGAAACCAGTTGTCGGAAAAGCAGACCTTGGATCGGGTAAAACCCGCGCTGTCGGTCGCGTAGGCTTGGACCGCCTGCAACAAGTCCTCGGGTGCGATCCCTTCCTTCATGGCCTCTTCGATCTGGGCAACACAGACCGCTTTGCCCCGCAAACGGTCGGGGGGATAAGCCGCCAAAATCTTCTCAGCCTCCCCCGCCTCGCGCTCGCGCGAAGGAGGTTCTTTTACAGGTTCAATGGTAAGGTTCCTGTCCCGATTTGAGACTACCCCCGTCTCAACGTTGAGACTTTTCCCCCGCTTTTTTGAGACGTTTCCCCCCGTCTCATTTTGAGACTCAACCCCATTCAGACCGCTGCCCCCGCCCTTTGGACGTGCGCTTGGCCCAAGTGTTATGTCGAGATGCAACTCATATTGGTTAGACCCCCGTCCGCCATCCCCATCGCCACGGGCATGGCGCGTGACGAGCCCAGCTTCTTCCAATGTCGTCATGTGCCGAAACAGCGTTGCGCGGCCCATCTCGCATTCGTCCGCCAAACGCTGTGCGCTTGGATTACACTGGCCGGTTTCCTTATTGTGGAAATCCGCCAGTTGGATCAGCACGATCTTCGCGGCGGGCTTCAACCCTTTGACGTTCGCGGCCCAGATCAACGCCATGCCACTCATGGCTTTAAGCCTGCTAAAACGGTGGTATCAGGTTCATATCTTGTTCGACAAATGTCCTGATACTTTTTTGGCCCTAAAGTCTTGTTTTTGTAGCGAAATACACTGGATTGCAAATCCGTGTACATGAGTTCGATTCTCATACTCGCCTCCAATAAAATCAATGACTTGTATCATTTTCCGTCTCCCTTCATTTAATTTTTGAAACATCCGTTGAAACTTTCATGTTTCGATCTTGTTCCGTTCCATGCTGTTTCGTGCCTCCTGAGCGCGGGTAGCCAGCTCTCTTTGCCGGATCGGCCCGCCATATTTTTTTAACATTTCCACGCCGGAGTGACCCGTAACCGCTTTGACCATCTCGTCATCACATCCAGCTAGATAAAGCTCGATCGTCGCGTTCTTCCTCAAGCCATGCGTTTTGTAGTAAACTGCCTTCTCGTGCTTCATCTTCTTTTTGACGGTGCGCATTTCTTCAGCGACAGTACGATAATTGACTGATCTACCTTTAGCGTCGGTAACAACGGTTCCCTCAAGACGCTCTAGCCCGTTCAAGTGCGCCTGGAGGCGATCTGTAAGCGGGATCCAAAGCGGCTTGTCGGTTTTGCCCTGAGTAAAATCGAATCCATCATCAGAAAAATGTGCCCATTGCATTTTGACGACATCGCCAATGCGCTGCCCGGTACCAATGCAAAGCTCGTAGACCAAACGTGCGCGTTCGGAAGCGAGGGCTTCGAACTCGGCGCGCACATCATCGGGCCAAGGCTCCCACCCGTCGCTTTGCTGCTTGAATAGTGGAATGCCTTTGGCCGGATTGCCGTGCTCTTTCTTGATGAAGCCAATCAATCGGGCGTGGTTCATCAAGACGACCATGACTTGGACAAGATAGTTGGCTTGCCGCCAATGATCCGCATTGGCGCGATGCAACTCATAAATGTGGTGCGTTTCAATCCGAGCCGGATCTTTCTCTGCCCAGATATCACGAATGTGGCTGATATATCGCCGGTAATCTGATTTCGTCCGAGGCTTCAGCTTTGTGTAAGCGTCGCTCTCGAAGTAGCTAAGAATAAGCGCTTCAAAGTTGCGTTTGACAGGTGCGGGTGCAGGCTTTCCCTTTAGCAACCGATTGTAGTGATCCCAAAACTCCGGCGAGCCCGCCTCCTCCTGCATCATGACGGCGATGCCACGCGAACGCCGAATAAAACGCAGATACCCTCTGTCGTTATAGACATATTTTGGCAGGCTCTTTCGGGTCATTCGCCCATCCTCAAATCACCGTTGAGGAAGTCGTCGGCCACTTCAGCAGCCACCATGTTAGCATCAACGATGACGCTCCCATCGGGCCTAATCTCGAATTTTGCGCGCTGCCAGCCCGCCTCCCGCGCTTCTCTGATGAAAGCCGAAGCCGCTTGCTTTGCTTTCGCCTGCACACTTGCTTTGGTCATTGCCTTGAATCCTTCCCGCCTCACTAACGGCGCGCATTATCACTCTGATCTATGTTGATTTTCCCAATGGGGCGAAGCGCTAAGCGCCTATCCTTTGCAGCCCGTATGGCGCGGATCACTTCAGAGTTTTGGGAATTTCCGTTCCGGTCAGATTCCGCCCTTATCCACTCTTTGAGTTCTTGCGGCAGTCGAAGCTGCATTGGTTTACGACTGTTCATGAAGCGCCTCCAGATTCAAATTTCACTCATTAATGGCACTTAGCCACTATTGCGTCAATCAAATTCCATGGCATTGTGCCATCATGTCAGAACAAAGCGCTCAAAATCAGGATAAATTCATCGTACGGTTGCCCGATGGGCTGCGTGATCGGATACGGCTCGCAGCCGAAACCAACCACCGTAGCATGAACGCAGAGGTGGTCGCCCTCCTTGAGGAAAACTATCCCGTACCGATCCCGGATAAACTCGACGACCCAGCCGCCAGGCTTCTGTTTTGGCTCGCCAAACGAATCCGCCGAAGAAGCCCAAAACCGGGCTCTCCCCGAGACAAGCAAGCCGCCCTGTATGAACGGATTGCAGGAGATATAGCTGAACGTATGAAGAATATTGAGAAGTAGCCCTAATAGCTCAACCACTCATGCCCGCGATTGCCCTCGTAATCTTCCCATTCAATACCAACACCGCGTCGCCAATTAGATGAAGAGCAGTGTCGCGTCGGCAAAACCCATTGTGGGGCTGCCGCTGGTATCGTGCCTTGCCAGCCGAATTCACCCTGCGCGCCGTAGGTGCCCAGTCGCATGGTGTACCTCTCAGAGCAGTCGTCGTCGCGGCCGCGTTCGCGATGGCTATAGTGACGCACGTCCCACACACGGATCGAGCGGACAAAATCGAATTCCAGGCCGCTGATGTCGATATCGGCACCGCCGTCCACCAATTGCGCCGGGATGACTTGACCAAGAGACTGGCCAATTTGGTTGCTGGCGTCCCAAACCCTGGGGGCTGTGCTTTGCAACGGGCCTCGGTCAGCCACCCCCATCGGACAGCGCCAAATCTGTAAGGGCGGCTCGATTGGCCACGGCGTGATCCGCCGGATGAATACCGCGCGCGCATGCGTACATTCGGCCGAGGCTGGCCAGCCGCCTGCGAGGCAAAGGAGGATCGCACAATCGACCGGATAGGCCTGGGCGGGTTGTGTGGTTACCAAGGACGCCAGCGAAAGCGCGGCGGCCCTGAGAAATATGTGGATCGAGCCCCTCACCATAAGAAATCCTTCCTGTAATCAATGCGATAATATTGCTTCATTGATCAACAGCCTTCCCCCTGATGGCCCTGCGAACAAGAGGTTGGAGTGCGGTGCCAGCGTTTTGTTGAATAAATTCCGTAGAGTGCCGGGGGTATTTACGTCGAAATCGGCGTATGAATGCGACCGAACTCATAGGGTTAAATATCCAAAATCTCAGGCAATCCCGCAGGTGGAGCCAGGAACGTCTTGCCGCTGAGGCAGGCATTGATCGAAGCTATGTGAGCCTGATTGAACACGGGCAGTCGTCCCCGACGGCCAGAAAGCTGGAACAGATCGCCAAGGCGCTCGGTGTCAGCGTCAAAGAGCTTCATAACGAGCGAGGTGTAAACGTGCCAATTTCCCAAGAACAACGGCTAGAGGCAGAGCCCGTCGCGAAACTGGTTTGTCCAAAAACTGGCCTCGAGATGGGTGACTTTTATGTTTGGGATAACGGTGAGCATCAGTTGTCCGTCCACCCTGATTTTGAAGAGTGGTTTTTTCCCAAGAAGGGCGCGTAAAGCTGCGCATCCCTCACTCCCTCAGCACTTCCAACATCTGCGCATAGGCCGCGGTCACGTCCCGGACTTCGGCGAACGCGTGGTTTCGCGCTTGGTCAAGACAGCGGAAGTGGGCCTGTGCATCGGCGAAGTAGGTCTCGAAGTCCACGCGCAGAACCGGCGGGGTCCGCTCAACACGGCCCCCGCATTCTATTTTTAAAGCTTCAGTATCTTATTGTCTCGTGTCATTTGTGTCTCAAATTTTCGGGGCACAAATGGCACGGGAATCGCATCATAAATGGGCTTTCAAGGCAGGCATGCGGGCTGGAGCTTTTGGTTGGCGTGGGTCGGCAAAGGCCGTTGCGCGGCTAAAGTCTGCCGTATCCGAGATCAAAACGGTTCGGCGCAAGGATCCAGTCGCCGCAGCCGAAGGGGCTGTGGCTCTAGCTGAGCGGATCTGGCCCGCTTTCACGCATATCGATACGTCCTCCGGATCGCTGGGGGCAGCTGTCTACCGCACACTTGAACAGCTGCTTCCGATCCTGATCGATGCCCCGGCTGACGAGGCGACGCGTGGCAAGTGGCTCGAACGGCTGCGAGACGCAATTGCAGACGATGGCGTCGACTATCTGTCGCCCATTGCAGATCGCTTTGGCGAGATTGCAGCCTTTCCAATATTACTAGAGCGGCATGTTGATCGGGACTTGGATCTCATTCGGATGGTCTGGTCGGACCCTACAAGCGTCGGCCATGTAACAACCGCAACGCTAACGCTGTCATGTCTGCTCGAGGCTGGACGCTATGAAGACATCTTCGGGCTTCTCCTCCTCCAAAAAACACGCATGTGGCATTACGAAAAGTATGGAGCATACGCTTTGCTCCGACAGGGCTTGGACGACAAGGCACTTATGGTCGGCACTGTACTTTTACGATCAAACAAACAGACGTGGGGTGCTCAGGACATTCGGCGCTTTTGTGAAGATATCCTGACCCGTCAGGGCAAATCCGAGGAGGCTTACCAGCAATTTGGTCTGCCGAGTGCCGCGGGCAATACCTGGCTGGCGATGTGGCGCGATCTTGTTAAACGCTATCCCAACCGCGATCCGCGCCTCGTCCTGGAAGACCTGATCGCGTTGCATGGTGGCAAGGGAAAGTGGTTCGCAACGGCAAAGACCGCAGGTTTTTTGGATATCGCGCTCGAGTGCGCCGCTGACATGGAGGCTGCTCCGGCAACGCTCTTGCGAGCTGCGCGGGATTTCTCGCAGAAGGAGCCTGCCTTTGCAGCACAAGTCGCTGTGTACGCAGTTTCGCAACTGCTCGCCGATCGCGGTTATGACGCCATCCCGCTGGATATCGACGAAGCTGTTGGCTACCTCATGGCTGCGGCTGATAAGATTGGTCAGCGCTCATGGGCCATAGCTCAGCTCTCCCATCTGGTACGCGGCAATCACCGCGATGATCTTATGGCAAAACGCTTGGTGCTCAAGCTGGCCGAACTGGAAGCATCCGACAGCAAAACGCGGCATTAATGAAGCCGCAACTTTGAGGTGCAAGGCCTGCATTCCATTCTTAAAACAGCCTGTGGCGCTTTCTCTGTTTGTTTGGCATTTTGATGCAAACAACCCGATATACGGAGCACCACATGCGACTGACCGCCCCCACCTTTATCATTTTTCTGATTTCCGTCATCTGCGCGGTTCTGGCCCTGCTCCCCGTGCTTGGCGTGGCCGTGGTTGCGCTGCCGATTTCCGGGTTCTGGATGATGACCATCGCCTGGGGCCTTATGACAGCCGGTGTCTTGTTTCGCGGAGTTTGATCAGGCCGCCTGTTGCTCAGCTGCCAAGGATTTCTCGCGCACGGTTCTAAACATGATCTGTGGCGCGGTCTTGGCCGTGCGTGAGGGAGACGGAACAGCAACCGTCTCTTCGCAATTGTCACAGACTGCAGTTTCACGTGCGGTGCCTCCGCACCAAGGGCAGCATGTCATAGAATCGGGCATAAGAATCCTCGCTTTTGGCAGTTCCACCCTGATCGTGATGGCCCAGGATACATCACGCAAGGCTCAAATTGTTTGTAGACTGCAATGTGGCACAAGATGTAGTGTTTAGGTATGCAGCTTGACGTTTTTCCAGACCAGATTCGACTACGCCGTGAAGAGCCATCCAAAAACGTGCGGCGTTTTTATTTGATGGTCGTGCAACCTGATCTCTTCGGTGGCGCGTCACTGATCCGGGAATGGGGCAGACTGGGGTCCGCGGGTCAGGTGCGGATTGATCATCATGCAGACGAAGGCCAAGCAATCAATGCTCTGTCAAACCTGATGGCGTCCAAGCGCAAACGGGGATACCTGATTGCCCCTCACTCCCTCAGCACTTCCAACATCCGCGCATAGGCCGCGGTGACTTCCTGCGCTTCGACGAACGCGCGGCTTCGCTCTTGCTCAAGACAGTGGAAGTAGGCCTGTGCATCGGCGAAGTAGGTCTCGAAGTCTGCGCGCAGGATGTCGGCATAGGTGCGGATATCGGCTGGATTAGCAGGCATGAACGGCACCACCGGTGCCATGCAGCCTTGCGCAAATCCCGGCGTGCTCAATGCCATCATCAAAATCACCACGCTCCATATTCTCATCGCTTTCATCCTGACTTGGATTTCTGAGTCCGCTGCAGTATTATGTGTTGAACGCATGAAGGTCGCATTGCACTGCAATATCACACTTGATTGCAATATTATAATCATGTAGTGCTTGGCCTGTCCATGAAGGACACCCGGGCACTCCGTCAATTTGTGGAGACCCGGATCACATGAACTGGATGCAAGACGCCCCAAATGTTGTCAGCGAAGACGGACTGCGTAAATTCCTTAGTGAGGGCCACAGCTGCGATGTGCTGTGCCGGGTCACGCCCGAGCGCACGTCAGCACAATGGTCTGGCGTTTGGACGGTGCATTGCGCCGCCCCTGATGGCGAACGCCGCCTTCTGGTTACGGCCCGCAACAACATGGTCGCGCGCGAGTTCAAGACGATCAACGGGCTTACAAGCTTTGTGGCCAGCCTTGGCTTTGATCTGGTCTCGGTCCCTATGGTCGAAGGCAAAGTCGCATCGCACAGGCTTTCCGAGGACACGTAATTCCCTCGCGAACGTTACCGGTGCTGCGCTGCTGTTTTCTTCCCCGGTTATGGCAGAGGGCTTTGTGCTCGCCATGGCAAGCGATGGCCAGCTGGCAGCACAAGCACCGCAATCAGGGTTTGCACAAAGCTATGTCGGGGGTCGGCCAGCAAACAACCTGAGCCCCGTCATATTTGGCGATGACGCTGGAGATGGTGATGATCCGCAGATCGCGCCTGTATCTCTCGCACCATCCATCCCGCAGCCCGCAATCCTCACTGCCCTGCAAGAGACCGCGCTGCGCTATGGCAGCCATACCGCCCTGCGCCAAGCCGGGCTCTCGGTTTCTGACTGGCTGACGCTGTTTCAGGCCAATATCGAGGTCGAGAGCGCGTATCGCCCCACTGCACTCAGCTCCGCAGGTGCCATCGGACTGGGCCAGCTTATGCCAGGGACCGCCCGCGATCTTGGCGTCGATCCGCATGATCTCACCCAGAACCTCGACGGATCTGCGCGGTATCTCCTCGCTATGCTCGCTCGGTTCGGAACGCCTGAGCTGGCTCTCGCCGCGTATAATGCTGGACCCGACGCGGTCGCGCGCCATGGCGGCATTCCACCCTTTACCGAGACACAAAACCACGTGCACCGCGTCATGGCGGTGCGTGAGCGCTTGATTGGAGCCTCCTGATGTCCTCCCAAATCCGTCTATTCCTGGGACTGGCGCTGGCCAGCCTGATGATCGCCTCGCCCGCGCTTGCGCAAAGCATCGATCTCTCTCCGGTGCAGAACCTGCTGCAGGGGATCGTGGATGCGATCACCGGCCCGCTTGGCATCGTGATCGGCACGCTGGCGCTGATCGGCGTCTTTCTCTCCTGGCTTTTTGGTATCCTAGATTTTCGCCAGGCGCTTTGGGTGCTGGTCGCAATCGCGGGCATTGCCGCGGCACCGACGATCGTCACAGCCATCTGGGGCGCGTGAGGCAGGTATGGCGGAAGAGACCCGACTTTTTCTGGGCCTCATCCGCCCGCCCAAGCTGATCGGCCTGCCGATCATGTATGCGATGGTCTGGCTCTTTGGCTTCGTGCTGGTGTTTCTCTGGGTGCAAAGCTGGCCCGTTATCATTCTGGCGGGTCTCGCTTATCCAGCGCTCTGGAAGGCCGCTGATTGGGACCCGGCGTTCCTCGAGGTTGTGGTGACATCGCTGCAGGAGACGCCGCCCACAACAAATCGACGGCTCCATGGGGGCGACAGCTATGCGCCCTGACTCCGCCAACATCTTGACCGACGATCTCACCGGCTTGCCAGCTTGGGCTGACCGCGAGCGCCCAATGGCGGCAATGCTGCCCTATGTCAGCCTTGTGGATGATGTGACCATCCGCACGCGCGGCAATGCGCTGTTTCAGTGCATCCGGCTGGAAGGCGTCAACAGCATGACCACTGAGGACGCACATCTCGAGAAGACCCGCGCACGACTTGCGGCCATCATCGCACAGATCGGGCCGGAGTATGGGTTCTACGTCCATAAGGTTTCCAAAGCGATCAATGTAGATTTGGCAGCGATCGAGGGCGATGGTTTCGCCAAAGCGGTGGACACACGCTGGCGCGCGGGGCTCGACACCGCAGGCCTGCGTGACAAGACCCTGACACTCACAGTCCTAAAACGCCCACCATCCGGTACGCGCCTCCCCTTCAGCCCGCGCGCTTCGCTCAAGCAGATGAAGGCCAAGACCGCCAAGCAGCTACGCAAGCTCGAGGAAGTGGTAGGGTTTGTGATGTCCTCCTTCGCCGAGATGCGTCCACGCTTGCTGGGGGCTGAGAGCGGCGATCTGCTCGGGTTCCTGGGCGGTCTGAACATCGGCGTCGAGCGACCCCTGTTTCCCAAATCGCGATTTGGCATCGTCGCTGAAGACGTGGCCAACACCCGTGTCACCTTCCAGGGCCGGACCTTTGTCCTCGATGACGGCACAGCAGGTCGCCGCATTGGCACAAGCTTTGCCATCAAGGCCTATCCGGCCAAAACCCGCTGCACCATGTTCGACGAGTTAAGCCTGCCCATCGATATGGTCGTCACCCATTCGTTCACGCCCATCAACAACAACATGATGGCGGGCCGGATCAAACGCCAACAGCGGCTGATGAAGGCCAGCGATGACGGGGCGATATCACTCACCGAAGAACTTGTGGACGCGCTCGATGATCTGGAATCCAAGCGCCTGAGCTTTGGTGAACATCACATGACCGTCACCGTCTTTGCCGAGAGTGAAGACAAGCTTGACGCCATTGCGGCCGAGATCCGCAATATCGCCGCATCCGAAGGCGTCACACTGGTCAGTGAAGCCTTTGCCGCGCGGACGCATTATTTCGGGCAGCATCCGGGCAATGGCCAGATGCGCAGCCGTAAGGCCGCCATTACCAATCTCAATTTCGCGGACCTGGCAGCTCTCCACCGCTGCCCTTTGGGCAAATCCGGCGATCAGGTCCCCTGGGGCAAGCCGATAGCACTTTTCCCCACGCCGGACCGCTCAGGGTATCTCTTCAACTACCACGAGACCGGCAGCCCCGATAAAGAACCGACCGGCGGGCACACGCTGATCCTCGGTCGTCCCGGGTCCGGCAAATCGGTACTCTCCGCCTTCCTGATGACACAAGCCCGGCGCTGCGGCGCGCGGGTCTTCGTCTTTGACTACCGCGCTGGCATGGAAATGGCCGTGCGCGCAAACGGTGGACGGTTCAGCGCCATCAAAGCGGGCGAAGCCACCGGCCTCAATCCCCTGCGCACCGAGATCGACCGCCGCGGGCAAGCCTGGCTTGCCGATTGGCTGGCCACACTCCTGCACCGCAGCGACAAGCCCCTGAGCCCCGTGCAGATCAACCGCATTCAGGACGTGGTCCGCCAGAACGCGACCGCCTCCAATCCCGCGCTGCGCAACTGGCAGGACCTGGCGTCCCTGTTTGTGGCAGGCGCTGATGATGGTGATCTTTTCGAACGCATCCAGGAATGGACGGCTGACGGCCGCTACGGCTGGATCTTCGGGCAAAGCGCTGCGGACACGTTCTCATTGGCGGGCGATGTGGTGGGCTTCGATCTCACCGGCATTCTCGACAGCGAGAGCGAGAAGAAACGCATGGCCGTCCTGTCCTATCTCTTCCGCCGCATCGAGCGTGTGATCGAGGATCGCAGGCCCACGTTGATTATCATCGATGAGGCCTGGAAGGCGCTTGATAATCCATACTTTGCCGAGCGGCTCAGCAACTGGCTTGTCACGGCACGCAAGCAAAACGCCGTCGTTGTGATGATGACGCAATATGCCAGCCAGCTTGAGAAGACCCGTACGGGCAAGACCATCATCGAGGCTGTGCCGACACAGCTGCTCTTGCCCAATATCCGGGCGTCAGCGAGCGATTACGCCATGCTTGGCTTAACTGACAAAGAGCTCGACGTCCTCCTTGGCACGGGCAGCAATTCCCGATTGGCACTGGTGCGTGATGATCAAGGCTCGGTCGTGATCGACGCTGACCTCAGCACGCTCGGACCTTACCTCACCATCCTGGGCGGCATGGAAAAGGGTGAGGTGCTTGTCGGTGCCGATTACCGTGACCGCCCCGATTTCTGGAGAGTGATATGACCCGCAGTATTACCCGCATTTCGATACTGATTAGCCTCAGTTTGAGCCTCACCGCTTGCGCAACCTACCAGCCCTCTGAAGCGGAATGTTTCAACAGTTTTGCGGAAGTCACCCGCAGCGATTGTAGCTTCGAGCTGCTGCATGCGATTGGTCCTGTGGGGCATGAAAATGGCTAAGCGCAACACCCCGATCTTGGGCGCGCTCGTTGCCCTGGGTCCGGCCGTCATGGCCGGTGCCCAAGGCGTGCCGACCATCGATCTTGGCGCGTTTGTGCAACGCGAGCAGATTCTGGGCCAAGGGGACCGCGATCTTGCCCTGCAGCGCGACCGTCTCAGCCGCGAAGAAGAGCTGGCGGCCTTGGAGGCAGATCAGCATGCTGCGCTGGAAAATCTGCTGGAAGCGTCGACTATTGGCCCTTCGACCGCCAGCACGCTCCAAAACCTTGAGGCTGGCCGCTCAGACGAAAGCGCCGCCGCCACGCTCTTCGGGCCAACTGACTCCAACCCCGCTGCGCCACAAATGTTTGGTGATGCAGCGGGCTCAATCGAGGCGCTCATCATCCGTGCGGCGCGCAAGACCCATGGTCTGTCCGGCGTCGCCCGCGCGGGGCTGTCTCTGGTGCAATGGCGCTGTCTGATCCAGGCGCTGATCTGGCAGGAAAGCCGGTTCCAGGTCGGTGCGCGCTCGCCCGTGGGAGCCTTTGGCCTGACACAAATTATGCCCGGCACCGCCGGTGATCTCGGTATCAATCCGGCCTATTACGACGATCCGTATATCCAGGTGACTGGTGGCGCGCGCTACCTCGCACAGATGCTGAACATGTTTGACGGCAACGTCATCCACGCCCTGGCCGCCTACAACGCAGGCCCGGGCAATGTGCAGCGCTACGGTGGCGTGCCGCCCTTTGCGGAAACGCAGCACTACGTTCAGGTCATTCCCGAACGCTATAATCTGTACCTCACCCGCGTGGGCGGCATCGACGCACTTGGTACCATTGATCCCGTCCTGCTCGCGAACGCCTCCATGAGTCTCAGTGCCCATGGGTCTGGCATTTATGGCGACTATTCCCTGATCTCGGTGCGCGCCGCTGCCCTGCGCATTCAGGACATCATCACCCGCATCGCACAGACGGAGGATATCCATGCTGCCATGTCCCTCAACACGTATGCCCGCGCCGAGCTTGCCCGGCTTATGGCCATTCGCATCCGTCTCAAGGCGGCAGGGACGCGGCCCCTCAGCGCACAAGCCCTCGCGATGGCCGCCGCCCAAGCGCGCGAGCAACAGTTTTTACATTTTGATCTGGAGGTTCTCCCATGAGGCATCCCGCACGACAGTTTTTTACCACCGTCGCCACCTGCGCGATGCTGGCAGCACCGCCTGCGTTTGCGCAGGGCGTGCCCACAATCGACACGCGCAACATCGCCCAGGAAATCCGGCAGCTGCAGCAAATGCTGGAGGATTTCGGGATCCAGTCCGATCAACTCGACGCGGCGCTCGACCAGATCAACCTCATCCAAGACCAGCTCGATACGCTCAACGACACCTATGCAGCACTCACCGGCGCGTCCGATATCCTCGAGATGGCCATGGGCGGCGACCTCGACGGGCTGCTCGATCAGGAATTCGGCGATCTCTTGGACGTGATTGCCCAGATCCAGACCGGCGATTTCTCCGGTCTCATCGGCAATGCAGGCCCCGAGATGGAAGGCCGCATGACCCAAGCGCTGGAAGAGGCAGGCTTTGACCAGGATACGCTGTCAACAATGGCCACCAGTGGCAATCCAGGGGCAGAGCGTATCGCCTCGAGCGCGAGCACCGGCGCTGTGATGTCAGCTGCCGCGCAGAATAGCTACGCGGAAGCCGCACAATCGCTTGAGCGCGTCGACCAGCTGGTCGATCTCATACCGGACATGGAGACCCTCAAAGAAGCGGTCGATCATAACACCCGCGTCACCGCAGAGCTCGCAATCGCCATGACACGCATGTGGGAGCTCGAAGCGATCCAAACCGTTGGCGCAGGGCAGACGGGTGTGGCTGATGCCGCAACGCTTGCCGAGGAGCGCCGGTATATGGATTTCACCTTGCCGGATTTGCGGTGAGGCTGTGAGCGACATCATGGGCAAAAATCACGAGGTCATCGAAGAGGAGCTGATCTATGGCGCAAGGCGTCGCGAGCTCCTCTGGCAAAAGCTCGGGCTCGCTGGCCTGAGTTTTGGCGCGCTCGGCTGTCTGACCGCAGGCCTCGTGGCCATCCTTGATGTCGACCCCGCTCCGATGATCGTGCCTTTTGATAGCGAGACCGGAATGGCCCTGCCCAATGCCGCCGTCGAGGCCGTCTCACTTGCCGAGCGACCAGCCATAATCGAGGCGCAGGTGTTTCGCTATGTCACCGACCGCGAGACCTATAACCAGCTCGACAATGATGTTCGCGTTGGGAGCGTGCTATCGCAATCCGACGGCGCGGCCGCCGCTTCCCTGCGCGCGCTCTGGACCAGCGGCAATGAAGCCTATCCGCCAGACACCTATGGCGAGGACGCACGGCTCGAGGCCGAGATCCTCTCAATCACCCTGATCAGCGCAAACCGTGCCCAGGTCCGGTTGCGCAAGCGCCTCAGCTCCCCGCGGGGCAGCCAGACCGGGCTATTCACCGCAACGCTGATGTTTGCGTTCCGCCCCGAAGAGCGCCGCTCGATCGACGAGGTCTGGCAAAACCCCTTCGGCTTCACCGTCACAGAATACGCGGTCCGCTCGGATCGGCTTGAGGAGTAGATGTCAATGTTTCCACGGGTCATTGTGACACTCGCTGCTGTCAGCATATTTCTGGGCAGTGCGGCATTTGCCGAGGTCCAACCGCGCCGCGGTGCCCATGACGCGCGCGTGCGCGTGGCGACATTCGTGGATGGCGAAGTCTACCAGGTTCGTACCAGCCTTACCCATGTCACCAGCATCGAGTTCGGGCCCGGTGAGACCATCCGCTCCATTATCGCAGGCGACACCGAAGGCTTCCTGCTCGATGGCGTCCCCGGCGGTCAGGCCTTCGCCATCAAGCCTGTGGTGCGCGGCGCGCACACCAACATCATCGTCTATACCAACCGGCGCAGCTATTATTTCAACGTCACAGAAGCGTCCGACCCGACCTTCTATGTGATCCGGTTTCGCTATCCGGAGGCTGATGACGGAGCGGTAAGCGTCGTGGCTCAAGGGCCCGCCAACCATGCCTACGGCGTCAGCGTCCAAGCCGAGATCACGCCCCAAGAGATCTGGGACGACGGGACCTTCACGTATTTCCGCTTCGCGCCAAATGCGCCGGTCCCCGCAATCTTTCGCTGGTCAACTGGCCGCGAGCGCAGCGTCAATGCCATGGCCCAGGAAGACGGCGTAATCCGGGTTTCGGGTATCAGTGCCAGATGGGTGCTCCGCCTTGGAGATCTGGAAGTCTGCGTCCAAGATATGAGCGAGGTTGCAGCCGATGACTGAGACGGCTGAGTTGCGCAAACGCCTGGAAGCGCTCGAAGGCGGTGGCGATAGTGGCGGCAGCCGCAAGCGTCCGGTCTTGCTGCTGGGTACCCTTGGGGTTACAGGCATGGCGGTGCTGCTCGCCGTCATAGCGCTGATGTCGCGCGAACCTCAGCCCGAGCCGATGGAAACGGCCGCACCGGCAGAGTTTCAAGACAGTGGGCCGGGTTTCGGCGCACTCGATCCCGTGGCACCACCTGAACCAACCCCGCAACCGGCGGCTCCTGCATCCACGAATGCTGAGACCGAGGCCCTGCGCGCGCAGCTCGACGAGATGCGCGTAGAATTGTCGGCTCTGCGCAACGCGCCAGCGCCGGATGCGCCCGCCTTGGACAGCGCCGCACTCGACGCGCTGAACGCTGAGATTGATGCCCTGCGCAGTGATGCGGCAGAGGCGGAGGCCGCCCTGCGTGCGGATATTGATGAACGTATGCGGCAAATCCAGCGCCTGCAGACCGATCTGGAGCTGGCGCAACTCGAAGCCCCAACCACCCCACGCCAGCCCGGACCCTCGGCCGAAGACCTGCGGTTGCAAGAGCTAGAGGCGCGGCGGCAAGCCGAACGCGCCATTCTCGAGGCGCGCATCGCCAGTCCAATCATTGCCTTCGGCTCCTCAGGCGGCACCGGTGAGGAAAGCCCAACCGATGGACGCCGCCTTGATGGCGACACAGATTTCGTCCGCAACGGCGCGCAGCCAGCAACCGTTACCCAGGCCCAGACGATCGTGAACCCGTCCAACACGGTTGTGCAGGGCACGATGATCCAGGCCGTGCTGGAAACCGCCATCGACAGCCAGCTTGCTGGTCCCGTCCGCGCACTCGTCTCCGAAGACGTCCATGCTTATGACGGGTCCCGCGTGCTTATCCCACGCGGGTCTCGTCTGATCGGACGCTACCAATCCGGCGTAGATATCGCGCAGCAGCGGATCACAATCGCCTGGGACCGGGTCATCCTGCCCGACAACCAAACCGTCGAGATCAGCGCCTTCGGCGGCGATGAACTTGGCCGCTCCGGCACCACCGGTTTTGTCGACAGTCGCTTTGGTTCGCGCTTTGGATCAGCCGCGCTGATTTCGCTCATTGGAGGTCTGCCCGCGGCAGCGGCCGGGTCAACCGAGGATGAGCGCACGGCTGAAGCCCTCGAAGGCACTGCCGAAAGCCTGCAGGACAGTGCTCAAAGCGTCATCGGAGAATATCTCGCCCTCAGCCCCGTCATCTATGTCGACCAAGGCGCGCGCGTCACCGTCATGGTGGACCGCGATCTGGAGATTTTTTGAGCCATGGCAGCCAGCTACCTCCAAAGCTCCCTCGACCAGCTGCCCGCCGCGCGCGATCCCAAGCTCATCGAGCTGTGCATCAACCCTGACGGCACCGTCTGGGGCGAGATGCAGGGTGATCATTTTATGCGTGCGCTGGATATGCGCCTGACGCCCCATGCCGCACAAGACCTCGGCGCGCAAATTGCGTCCGCCGCCAACACCACGCTCAGCCGCGCAAAACCCATAGTTTCGGTTAGCATCCTCTACCGGGACAGGCCGATCCGCGCGCAGGTCATCCAGCCTCCCGCCGTCGAAGGCGGTTTTGCGATTTCACTGCGGTTTTTTGCCGACTTGCCGCTCGACAAGATCCAGCTGGCCTATCTCTTTGGGTCCGAGCGCAACTCCGAGGCCACGCGTCGCGCGCGCAATACACAGTTGCGCGCCGTCGTCGCCACAGGCGATATCGAGGCCGCCATCGCCTTCTGTGTCAGCCACAAGCTCAACATGATCGTCTCGGGTGGCACCTCCACCGGCAAGACCGTCACGGCCCGCAAGATCCTGTCCTTCGTACCCGAGGCCGAGCGCCTGATCACGATTGAGGACGCGGCTGAGCTGAGGCCGACACAGCCCAACACAGTCACCTTGATGGCCGACCGCGAGGCACCGGAACGCAGCGCAGATCAGCTGCTGACCGCGACCCTGCGCATGCGGCCCGATCGGATCGTTCTTGGCGAAGTGCGCGGCAAAGAAGCCATGACCTTCCTCGAGGCCATCAATACAGGCCATGGCGGATCGCTCACCACGCTGCATGCCGAGACCCCGCAACTCGCAATCCAACGCCTCGCCATCGCCGCGCTCAAAACCGATGTCCCGATGACCTACCAGGACATGATCCATTACATCACCCGCTCGATCGACGTGATCATCCAAGCTGGCCGCCATGAAGGCGCGCGCGGGATCACCGAGTTCTACTTGCCGGGCGTTGAAACAGCAAAAACGGAGACCGCAGATGTTTGAATACCTCACATGCCAAATCAATACAGGCCGCAAGAAACCGCAAACCTATGCCGAGGAGCTGAATGCTCTCGGGCGCGAGGGCTGGGAGCTGGTCGCAGTGACCCCGGATTTTGACGGCGAGCATATCCTCACCGCGTTTCTGAAGCGGCCGCTGAAGGCCCCAGACGGATCGAAGCACATCTGATCGAAGCAAAAGAGCGAGGCGCATCCCATGGGCGTTGTTACCTGGATGGTGGAGACCACAGACGGCTATCTTGACGGGGCGGCCGCGACCACCTTCGGCACCGTTGCCAGCCAAGTCGGCGGCATCATTGGCGTGGGCTCAACCCTCGCTGTCATTGGCCTCTTCGTAAACATGGCCCTGCAGGTGCGGTCGGTTGATGGGCGCACGGCCTTCTGGTTCGCCATCAAACTCATGCTAATCACGCTTTTTGCGCTCAACTGGGTGCAGTTCAACACCATTGCGAGCGCCATCACAAACGGGCTTGATCAACTGGCTGGCGGTATGATCGCGGGTCTGGGCGGTGGCGGTGCAGGATCCGCCTATTTTGCGGCCGCCTTCGATGATCTCATCGCAGAGTTCGGAAACTATCTCAACGCTGCAGGCGACAATATGCACTGGATGGCCGGGGCACTCATTGGTGCCATTGGAGCGTTTCTATTAGGGGTCATCGGTGCGCTCTGCGGATTGGTGTTAATATTCGCGAAGATCATGCTCGCCTTCATGATTGGCATTGCCCCCATCATGATCGCCCTCTCGCTCTTTGACGTCACCAAGGATTACTTCCTGCGCTGGCTGTCCTCGACCGTGTCCTACGCTCTCTACCCGCTGGTCATCGCCGGTGTTTTTTCCACCGTGGTCGGCATGTCCCAATCCTTGCTGGCCGAGCTTGGTGATCCCGAAGGGGCCAGCAACATCGGCGCGCTCATCCCCTTCTTCATGATGATGTTCCTCGCCGGTGGCATGATCGTCGCCACACCCCTGATCGTGCGCGCAATCTCGGGCAACTTGATGATGGCAGGTCCGCCAAGCATGCCCGGCGTTAGCGGCTTCGCAAAAGGCATGGCTGGAACAAGAGGATCGCGCGCACGGGCCCGCTTTGGAACCCAATCAGCAGGGGAAATCGCAGGTACGGGTGTCAGGCAGGCCGGTAGTGCCGCCGCATCACTGGTTCAGAAGGTATCGGAGAGATCAAAAAGGTTGGAATAAATTGGCCCGCAACGCCTTGGATTGAGGCAGCTAGCCTATATGCAGCGGCTCTTGTTATGGCAGACATGGAAAAGTGTTCGTATTTTGTTCTTGAGTAATGTAAGTTCACATCTGATGAGATGTAAAAGCTTGCGAACGTGCGCCGAACGGATCTGGTGCTTGGGTGCAAGTTTGGAAAACTGGGTTCTTGAAATGACGAATGCTGTAATGAGCCATAAACCTATGCCGACTGTGCCGCGCCGTGGCTATTTCCAAATGTTGGCCTCGCACGGATGATTGCTCAGCCGCCTCATATCTACGATGCCACTGTCGGGCTACCTGCAGGGCGGCCCTGATATGGGCGGATCGCTTGTCATTGCCGAAAAGCCCTCACAAGCACGCAACCTGCGCGAGGCGTTGGGAAACCGCTATGGTCAGATATTGTCCGCACGCGGGCATATCTTCAAGCTAGCCGAACCCGCTGAAGTCAACGAGGCTTGGAAAAAGTGGTCTTATGAGGTGTTGCGCCCGGAAGCTGGCTTTTACCCGCTGCGTCCAGACAATAGCCATGGCAAAGACAAGCTGATTGCAGAAATCAAGGCGGCCCTGAACGAAGCAGACCGCGTGATTATTGCCACCGACTGTGACCGTGAGGGTCAGGCCATCGGTGAAAACATCCTGCGCTATTTCAAATTCAAGGGTGAGGTGCTGCGGGCGATGTTTTCTGCGGAAGATCCCGCCTCCCTGCGACAATCCTTTGAGGCCTTGAAGCCCAATGAACACTACAGACCGCTTTACGCGGCCGCAGTGGCACGCGCGCAAAGTGACCAGATTGCCAACCTGACGGCCACACGGGCCGTGACGATTGCCCTCAAGCCGCATGGCATGAAGGGGGCCATCGGCATCGGCCGGGTCAAAACCCCAACCATGGGGATCGTCTGCGCAAGGGAGCGCGAGATCCAAGGTTTTGAGCCAAGACCGTATTTTGACCTTTGGGTTGATGTCAGTGATGGCAAAGAAGTCCTACGGCTCAAGCACTTTCCCGCGCATGAGGCTCGCGTTTTTGATGGGGACTTGGCGCAAAGGGTCATCGCATCCTTTGATCCCTGGAAAGGCCCAGTGCAGGTTACCTTTGAGAAAAAGACCCAGCCGCCGCCACGCTTGATGGATTTGCCGCTCTTGCAACAACGCGCAGCCCGCTGGGGCTGGTCGGCACAAAAAACGCTCGATGTGGCACAAAGCCTGTATGAGACCCACAAGGTTACGACGTACCCTCGGGCTGAGACCAAATATTTGCCAGAAGCCGAAAAGCAAAATGCCCAGGCCATGCTCGATGGCCTGCGGGAGCTGCCGTTTGTCAAAGTGGGCTATCAGACACCAACGTATCGCATGGGGAAGCGGGGTTGCTTTTCTGACGAAGGGCTTGCGGGTGCCTCGCACCACGCGATTATTCCGAACTTCAAGACCCGAGATAAATGGGCGCGTGTGCTCAAAGCGTTGTCCGGCGATGAGCGCCGTCTTTTTGAACTGATTGCACTGAGTTATACCGCAGCCATTGGGCCGGACCGGCATTATGACCGCACAGAAATCCTCTTGATGGCTGAACAGCGCAAGTTTGCCGCAAGTGGTATTGTCGAACGCCAGCCCGGTTGGCGAGAGGCGCTCGGCGCGGATCCTGATGCAAGCAAGAAGAACGACGCTGAAGCTGCGGCCGTCCTGCCGCCCTGGAAGGACCGTCAGGTGGTCGATGCCGTAAAAGCCGGGGCAGATAAAAAGACGACCAAGCCGCCAGCTCGCTTCAATGAAGGCACCTTGATCAAGGCAATGCAGGAAGCGTGGAAGTATGCCCGTGACCCAAAAACAGCGGAGCGGTTAAAAGGGGCAGCGGGGATCGGCACGCCAGCGACACGCGCCTCCATTCTCGAGGGGCTAAAAACCCAGAACCTGTTTGAGGTCATTGATAAGCATCTCGCGCCAAGCACCCTCGCACTGGCGATCTACGACGTTTTACTCAAAGAAGCCCCCGAAATCCTTGATCCAGCTGCGACGGCTGAAATGGAGCTGGCTCTTGATGGTATTCTCAAAGGGGAGCAGGATCCACGCACTGTGGTCGATACAATTGTGGCCCGCGCGGCGGCCTTGGCCGCAAAGATGGAGCAGCGTGGCCAGTCAGGCACCAAGCTCGATATTGATTTTACAGCCAAACCGAGCCCAAAGATGCTTCAGGCCGCCCGCGCCAAAGCGAAGCGGATGGGGACGCGCTTGCCCAAAGGCGCAACAACTGACCGCAAGATCTGTTCGGAATTCCTCGGGCCGCGACCGGATGGGAACGGTCCAAGTGATGCCCAGCTGGCCTTTGCGCGCAAGATTGCCAGTGAAGCGAATATAGACCTGCCGGATGCAACTCTTGGAGATCGCGCGGCACTTTCTGCCTTTATCAAAAAGAACAAAGGGAAATTGGCAAAGCGCGGCGCAAGATCTGAGGGTAACAAAGATAAGCATGATCGGCAGTAAGAGAGGGCAGCGATGAGCACTGCGAAGAAATCATGGAAAGATATCAAACCGGTGGTGTCGGGGTTTTCTTCCGCCCAACTTCTGGGGCTGGTCCAGGACTTATACCGCCTGAATGCAGAAAACGCGTCCTTCATGCACGCCCGCTTCTTGAGCGGCGATGCAAAGAAGGATCATCTCACCCCATACATGACAAGAATTCAGCGCGCGATCAGCCCAACCCAGCCTTGGAAAGAGGATGTAAAATTGGCCGCTGGCAGAAAAGCTATCAATGACTTCAAGAAAGCCAATGGCAACATCCGAGATACACTGCCCCTCATGATCTACTACGTCAAATGCGGCAATGATTTCACGCTTGAGTTCGGGGATATCGACGAAAGTTTCTACGACAGCTTGTGTTCAATGTTCTCGAGTGTTGTCCAAACCCTGATAAAACAACAAGATCAGGCGCTATTGGCCGAGTTTATGCCTTTGCTTGAGGCGGAGCTTTCCCGCGTTGATGGTAAAATCGGTTGGGGATACCCTGATGAGCTGTCAGATCACCTTGCCGACCTGCGAGATGCGTTTGAATAGCGGCTTGCGGCCATGTAATTCACAAGGTCTGTAAGCTGGGCACCCGGCGCGGCAAGACGGGCCACACTGGCCATTGACCAGCTCCAGTGCCATGATGCAGCCGATGTCAGTTCATTGAGAGCCGTGCTTACGGCCCAGAGCCGACCTTCATCTGACTAACAGTCGCTGCAACGAAACCTTCCCAAACCGGTCATTGGTCGAAGGCGCAGCATTTTTGTCCCGTGGAGAAACGGTTAGCGAACTACACTTAAAATCAAACACCGTCCCACCGTCTTAGCATCCAATACCACTGTTCTGGATCGGCCATGATCCGCGCAGATAGACTGTCATTAAAAGCACGGGTCATAGTGATGCTGTCGGTGTGCGGGATTGGGTCTTCAAAATCCACGCGAAATGCGTTCCCGTCATTAATACGAATACCATATGCAGGTATCATTGGCACATCGTATTTGAGTGCAAGCTGGGCCGCAGAGAGAGATGTGAGGGCATCATGCCCAAGAAACGGTATCCGCACTCCTCCCGAATATTTCTCATCTAACAAGATGGAAATAATTCCGCCATCCCGTAGATGGCGCACAAGGGCCCTGGTCCCGACGACGCCGGTTGCCAAAATTGGCTTTCCCCCTGCTTCAATGCCAGCAAGAATACGGCGCTCGTAATGGTAATTCTTGTGTGGTCGATAAACAGCTCCGCTTTCAAGCCCCTGCATTTTGATTGCGGCGCGAACCGCTTCCCACTGGCCGAAATGGCCGGAAACAATGATCGCTCCTTTACCAACCGTTTGAGCCTCTTTCAGGGCAACAAGACCAGGGCCTGAGGCATTGAATTTGTGGTGTTGAGTTTGAAACTCAGCATCGTGATAAATCTCAAAGAGTGTTCGCCCCATTTGCATGCCCATATTTTGACCAAGCTTAGCGCGCGCGCCGCGCTTCATATTAGGAAAAACTCGTTTGGCTTCGCGGTCAAATCGGCTTCTTGCAGGCGGAAACCAACGCATGACGGTTTTAAATGTTGTCCCCAATCCACGAGACCGAGAATCAAAGGAGCGCCATCGAACAGCGATCAGCGCCGACCACAAAGGGAAGTATCTGGCATGATGTAAAACTGATTTCAACGATGTGGAAAGCATAGCCTTCTATGGCCGGATTCATCAGTAATACCAATCGAAAACAACAGGGCGCATCACTCCGAGTCCATGTCCATTGCAGCTTGTTTGAAGGGGGTCTGACTGGACCTGCGGCACTGCAGCGCAACCCAAACGTCGCCGCGGCAGTTTTCAGTCTCTCACGGCCCATTGCGGACCTTCACCACCCATTCGGCATGCTGCAGTGCGGCCCGTCGAACCGGCCATTCGTACATCGCGCATCATTTTGCTGTATGAAACCTCGGTCAGCTTACAAACTCGCCATTCACTGCAGGCGTAACATTCGCTATGACGCCAAAGCAGCTTCCGGGTTCATCAGCGGAAACCTGCCCTTCGATAACCGTTATGCGGGTTGATGCGCGCCCATCACCCGAACCCGGATAAACGAGCTCAGCGAAATCACGATGATACCGATCGAGAACAGACACCAGATCGCGGGTTGTTCATTGAGATTGGTCGTCAGCATGAAGGCCATAAATGGCCCCATCAAAAGGTGGAAAAGCGCAAAGCGCCACGCACCATACCAAAGTGGAAGGGCAAAGACGGCAATGAAATAGGCTGGGAAATAGAAATTGATAGGCAGATATGAGCCGCCCCATTCCATCAAGCCGTTCAGCGGCAAGGTCCAGCCAATGTGCCAGTCGCCCGAGATCAGGCATGTTTGCAGTGCGCACATTGGCGATCCGGGTGTGCAGGATCCAAACGCCTCCAGCGGAACCAGTTTCAGCAGCATAAACCCGGTGGCGATTGCAGCAAGGCCATACACACTGCGCCTTTGCCAGTCGGGAACCGCGGCTGGCGCGATAGCCATAGCAAAGGCGTTGATAAACAAGGGCTGGATCGCAATGTGCAAATAGGAGAGCGTCGTGATCGATATGTTGGCAGGGTTGGAACATTCATCCACGACCGCGTATCCGGCGGCCTGCAACCCCTCCATCAGGGTAAAAAATGCAAGTGTGATCCAGATCGCCTTCGGCTCACCTCGTATCGCAGTCACTGCAACCGCTACGCCGCCAACTGCCACCATTGCTACCGAAACCGATGCACTCCAACACATGATCAATACCCCCCGGCTGTCACGCCTGCAGGCGCCGCGGAGCAGGTTTTGAAGGCACTGCAAGTGGGTGGCTAACTGATGCCAGTAACGGTCCGATCTGATCCAGATAAGTCGGCTCGAAATCAGCGAATCCGACCAGGCTGTCATAATCATCATACGTGACGAAGCCATCACGAAACGTAACCATTCCAGATTCGCGCAGCGTGCGCAGAACCCGATTGACGTGGACAGCACTTAGCCCCAGTGCATCTGCTATAAGGTACTGACTAAGGGGGCAAGCATAACCCGCTTTGCTCCCCATGCCGACGAGGGAAAGTCGAACACCAAGCTCCAGTAGGAAATGCGCCGTTCGTTGGGCTGCGTCACGACGTCCGATATTGACCAAATGCTCAACGACCATAGCCTCGTCGCGTGACGCGGCCCAAAAAACGGCAGTGGCCAGCCGGGGCGTGTCAGCAAACGCCTTCATGAGATCAGAGACATGAACTTCAGTCACTTCGATATCCGTAACGGGTTCGATAGCATGGTCCGAGATGTGCAAAGCCACGCTGCGAAACCCAAGAAAATCGCCTGGAATCTGGAAGTCGATAATCTGCCTCTGGCCATCTGCCAGAAGTTTATAGGAACAGGCCCAGCCAGAAATAAGAATGTAAGCCGCCTGATCTGTTTGCTCCTGATGTACCAAATCGCGTCCGGCGACAAAGGTACGCCGACGCTTGTGCAGAACATCCAGCACGGACAGTTCAACATCTGATAAGGCGACAAACGCTCCCAGTTTGCGCGTAAGCGGCTTCGTTTCGATGATGTATCCCCTTCTACAAACCGCGGATTCAACTCGCCAGTGCAACTTTACCCACGGTATGATGCGTGAGGCAGCGATGCCCAAGTGCTTCTCACCGTCGAAAGTAAAGGAACACGAATGCAAGCCTATCACCGCCTCACTTAAGGTGAGCGTAACCAAGTTTATGCATTGAAGAAAGCTGGTTTGACGCAATGCGCCATTGCAGACCAGATCTGCGTCAACAAATCGACAATTTGCCGGGAGCTTAAGCGTAACGCAGGTCTGCGCGGATATCGCCCCAAGCAGGCGCATCGCCTGGCTTTTGCACGGCAGTTACAAATTCGCCGGATCCGTATCTGCACTCTTATCAGAAAAATACCGCCACCAACTGATGTCGATCAGTGCGCCTTGCAGAATCTGGTACTAAGGCTCGTAACGATTATCTGACTCTGTTTGTCGGATAAATGGAATGCAAAACATAAATTGAAGAGGGAATCCTCATGATCCGCGCAACCCTGCTTGCGATGACGCTTGCGACCCCGGCCATGGCCGAGGTGATGACCGTTCAAACGACGAAGTATGTTCCAGCCGCCATGGACGCGCTGGAGGCTGCGGTGCGAGAAGCCGGGGCTAAGGTCTATGCCCGGGTCGACTATGCTGCCGAGGCCAACAGCGTGGAGATGGAGCTTCTCCCGGCCCAACTGCTGATCTTTGGCAACCCGGTCGTTGACACGGCCGCGATGCAGGGCGACATTCAGACGGGATTGATGCTGCCTCTGCGCGTGCTGGTCTATCATGGCCCAGATGGCGACACTCAGATCGCCTATCAAGACGTGACCGATATGTTCGATGGCATGAGCATCAACGTTAGGGCGGACTACGTGAACGAAATGGAAGACACCTTGCGAATGCTGATCAACAAGGCCGTTGACTGAAATTTTCAACTGACATTCCCCAAGTAGAATGCCGTCAGAAAGCGATGCCACGGGCCCTTCTATAGCCCGTGGCCCAAGGCATTTTGACCGAATAAGATTTGGCCTTCTATGACGAGGCCATTTCAAGTCTGATCGATCCGAAGGAGCGACATTGGCTTGAGTGGGGCAGCACTTAGGTATGATATGCCTCTTTCGTCTCAGTGTTCTGTTCGGGGAGTGCCGGGGGGCGCATCCCCGTTGGCCTCGATATCAGCGATGTAATACCAACCTGCGCTGATCAGCACTCATGCGCCCATTTGCGCATCCCGATGGATTTGATGCGTGCGGGCTGGCTGATCAGCTTGTTCCAAGCATCACAGCAATGATCGACGATCTCGTTGTAGGATTCGAAGATGCGGTTTGAGAGCCAATTTTTCCGCATGAACTGCCAGATGTTTTCGACGGGATTGAGTTCTGGGCATTTGGCTGGCAGCGCGATGATGCTGATATTCTCGGGTATGATAAGCGCGTCGGTCATATGCCACCCGGCCTGATCCATGATCACCACAGCATGGGCGCCAAGTGTCACAGTTCGGGCGATTTCGACAAGATGCAGGTTCATCGCCTCGGTATTGCAGAACGGCAGGACAAGCCCTGCGCCCTTGCCAAGGGCCGGGCAGATTGCCCCGAAGATGTAGGCTGATATGGTTCGTTGATTATGCGGTGCGGAGGGGCGTGTTCCACGCTGTGCCCACCGGCGCGTGATCTTGTTTTTCTGGCCTATGCGCGCCTCGTCCTGGAACCAGATTTCTATCACAGTGCCTTTCGGGAGGCGGGCACGGACTTTTTCCAGTTCGGTTGCAAAGCCCCCTTTTTAAACGCCTCCAGCGCTTCGGTGTCTTGCGCATGGTGGCGCGGCCGCGCCGTGAGCTTGACATAGCCGAGCTTCTTCAGCTCTCGGCCCACGGTCGTTTCATCAAGCGATACCGAAAACTCCGCATAGAGCCACCGTGCCAGGTCGAACAGTCGCCAGCGCATAACCCCATGGATCGCTGGGATCGGACCGCTCTCGACGATAGCCACAAGCGCCTGACGTTGGGCGTCATTGAGCTTGGGCTGTTGACCGGGTGCCTTGCCATCAATCAGCGCCTCCGAGCCACGGGCATTGAACCGCACTACCCAGTCGCGCACTATCTGCAGACCCACACCGCCGATCCGTGCAGCAGCACTCCGACTGCCGCCATCGTAGATCTCAGCAAGCGCCAGCAGCCTTCGGCTCTGGTTCGCGTTCTTCGTCTTCCGTGCGAGGCGCCTCAATGTCGCCCCGTCAAAGTCCACCCGCAATGCTATCGCTGTACCCATGACCATGTCCCCCCAGACCTACGGCCATAGATTCAGACTTTTCGCGCTTTGGGAATCCCCCGTGAGTCAGCCTTCGCACCGCTTGGTATAACGCTGCATTTCCGCAATTTCGTTGCGCTGCGCCTCGATGATCGCATCAGCCAGTTCACGGACACGCGGGTCGGAAATGCCTGCGCGCTCACTGGTAAGTATCGCGATGGAATGGTGCGGGATCATTGCCTTCATCCAGGCAACGTCGTCGACCGTGTCCTGCGACCGGACGAGGTAGAGACCAGCGGTGAAAGCAATGGCTGCACCTGCGAAGATCGCGATGTTTGTTTTCCGGTTGGAATACATGCCCAGCATAAAGGCGAGCATGACGATGGCCATCATCCCGCCCATGTATAGCGCCATCCACATCCGGGTCTGCGAGAAGAAGACGTGATCGAGCGCGTAGGTGTTAAGATACATCAGACCATACATCACAACTGTAGAGGTGCCAATCATGGCCAAGAACCGGCCATAGCCGCTGCGCTTGTTATCGTGATGCATGCCGTGTGAACCCATTGTATCGTCCCTCTGATGTGCCTCTGTCTGTCTCCCCTATAAAAGCCGACCCTACGAGAGGAGCGGCGCACGGGTTTGCTTAACTAACTCAGCGCCAGCGCTTTGCTCTCCACTCCAATGCGCACCCATAGCATTCCGGCATTCAGAACGGTGAAAACGACTGCAACCCAAATGAGGCCCAGAACCATTGGCGCGACGATGATCTCCGCCACGACCAACATGTAGTTGGGGTGAGAGAAGTATTTGAACGGTCCGCGCACGACCAGCGGTTCTTCAAGAACGATGATGCGTGTTGTCCACCGGCCGCCTAGGCTGCCCAAAATCCAAACCCGGAAAATTTGTAAGACAGTGAAGACCGCCAGCCAACCAAGAGCAACAGTTTCGTCATATCCAAAAATGAGCAGGCACGCAATCCACACGCTGTGCATTGCTACCATCACCGGGTAGTGCGCAGCGCCAACCTCATATGCGCCTTTGGCGAGCAGACGTGCGGTGTTTCGCTTAGCAATGACCAATTCGCTGAGCCGCTGCACGATGATAATGCCGAGGAAGAGAAGTGTCGCTGTTTCCATTATGCGGCCTCCGCGCTGACGTGGAAGGGCATGAATGAAGCGGTGAAGCCCGGCCCCAAAGCGCAGGACATCATCTGGCCTGTCTTGCCAGCGTCCATCACGGCTTTCATGACAAACATCACAGTGGGAGCTGACATGTTACCGGCGGCTCGCAACGTATCTCGTTCTGCGTCCAGTGATCCCTGCTCAAGATGTAGCGCACCTTCAATAGCATCGACCACCTTCGCACCGCCTGGGTGACAGACATAGCGATCAATTTGACCGTGGTTCAGGTGCGCGGCTTTCAATGCGCCTTCAGTCGCGGCTGCGAATTCTTCCGTTACGAAGGCCGGGATAGACCGGTCAAAGACGACGCCAAAGCCTGTTTCGTCTACGTCCCAGCCCATAATATCAAGTGTATTGGGCCACATCGTCTGGTGGCCTTGGCCCAGCGTCACAGTTTTGCCAGAGGCTGGCGGTGTGGTACTGATACAAGCAGCGGCAGACCCATCACCAAACAACACCGTTGCGATGATGTCTGCTTTTTGTAGACGATCTGCACGAAACGACAATGAACATGCCTCCACGACCACCAGCAACACCTTTGCGCCGGGTCGGCCTGACGCGATTGCTTGGGCTGTGGACATTCCAGACACACCGCCTGCACACCCGAGCCCGAACACAGGCACGCGCATGATATCCTGGCGAAAACCCATTTCGGTGAATGCCTGGGCCTCAAGAGAGGGTGTCGCGATGCCAGTAGTCGTAACAGTGACAACGCAATCAACTTCGTCTCCGGTCCAGCCTGCATCATCAAGGGCGCGTTGTGCAGCCTCAATGAACATGGCCTTTGCACCTATCATAAAGGCTGCATTCCGATCTGCCCAACCATGATCTATCGAAAACCAGTCAATGGGAACAACAGAATATCGCTTGTCGATGCCTGCAGTATCGAAGGTCTTTGAAAGCCGATCAAACTGAGGGTACTTCTGACCAAAGATAATGGATGCGCGTTCTCTGACCTCAGTTTGGGCCAAACAGTGAGGCGGCAGCGCGGTAGATAGACCGTGCATATAAACTGACATTGCGGACCCTTTTCAAAATTAGGCCTGATCAATAAGCGGTCAGTCCTCTCGATTAATTTAGTTTCTTAAGCACATATACAACTTCCGAACCGCAGCTAATGCCCCCGAAGGTTAGCTATGCGAGCGGCTGGCCTTTTGGTGGTGCAGTGAATCCAAGTTTGAAAGCACCGAAAATGGGTGGTTAACTGATACCAGCAACGGTCAACTCTGCATTCGTATCAGAAAAATACCACCGCCCAATTGATGTCGATCAGCACGCCTCTTGGCATCTGGTACTTTCGGCTCACTGCCGACCTTCGCTGCGGATGTCAGCCTCGAGCGTCAGCTTTCTTCGGCTTGCCCAATTTTGTTTGCAAGTGCAGCGAACGGCTCCTTCCCGCCGATTCTGTGGAAAAACAACGTGTTGCAGCCGCAGAAAGCAGCGCTCCAGATAGAACGCGAGCGCCTTTCTTATCAGGCTTTGCCCGTTTGCTGCGGTGCAGGAAATATCTTGGCCAGTTTGCGGAGGTTTTGGGCGGTGGCGGCGAGGAGGAATTCGTCATTTGCGCCGCATGGCCCGCGTAATCGCAATCGCCCCAATCCAAGGATGCGTTTGAGATGCGCGAAGAGCATCTCGACTTTCTTTCGCAGCCGCATCGAGATCGCATACTGCTTGGTCTTGGCAATATCGCGGGCGACCTGCCGGGCATCTTCATGTTCTTCGCGGGTGATCTTGCGGGCATCAGCTTTTGGGCAGCACTTCATCTTCGATGGGCAGACCTGACAGGTGTGTTTCAAAGCCTGATATTTGGCGACGCCTTTGCCTGTGGGTTTACGGTTTGGATCAGAATAATTGCGCCGGAATTGCTTGAGCGGTTCACCTTCGGGGCAGATGTACTGGTTGTTCTCAGGGTCCCATTCAAATTCAGTGCGAGACCATGTGCCGTCTGTCCGCACTGCTTTGTCCAGCACGGGAATATGGGGTTTGATGTTGCGGCCCACGAGCCATCCAAGCATTGGGCCTGACCCGTAGGCCGCATCTGCGATGAGCCGTTCTGGATCAATATCATGCAGGTCTTTGATCCTATCCAACATAGTGCATACTGAACCAACCTCGGCCTGCCGGATCGATCTCGTGCCTTCGACGTCCACGATGACGCTGTGATCGGTGTCGATCAGATAGTTGGTCGAATAACTGAAGAATGCAGGGCCTTTACGGGCTGCAGTCCACTGACTTGCCGGATCAGAATGGGACGTGAACTTGGGTTCCACCTCCGATGCTGCACCGAATGCCGCATCGTCCAAGACGTCGAGGTATTCCTTCACAGCCCGTGGCGCATCGTTTGGATCAATGGCGCTGCGATCCCAATCTTCCTTCGGTGTGGAGTTCTGCTTGTTCGCATCTGCCTCAATCAGACTGGCATCTGCGGCAAGGCGTTGCCCGCTCACCAAGCCATCCGCGATACACCGTGCAACGGTCTTCTCGAACAGATGCCGCAGTAGTTTGCTTTCCCGAAAGCGCCCATGACGGTTCTTGGAAAACGTCGAATGGTTCGGCACTGGATCAGACAGATCAAGACGACAGAACCAACGATACGCAAGGTTCAAATGTACCTCTTCACAAAGGCGGCGCTCTGACCGGATACCAGAACAATAGCCCACGAGTAGCATGCGGATTAGCAGCTCAGGATCAATCGATGGACGGCCTGTGTGGCTGTAAAACTCGGCCAAATACTGACGGATGTCACTCAGATCAACGAACCGATCAATCGACCGCAGCAGGTGATCTTTGGGCACATGATCGTCAATCGAGAACTCGTAAAACAGCGCGCCTTGCGCTTCTTGCTTTGGTCCCAACATCGAAATTACCCCCGTTGCTAAGGACAATTGAACCAGCGAATGGGCACTCGATCAAGCAAGAGTTTTTCAACAGAATTCGCCCATCATGTCAAATGCTGCAACTGCCAACACGCGCTCGCGCGGGCAACTCGACCTGTACGCAGCTTTATGCAAGATATAGGGGCCCACTACAATTTCTATACAGGATTTTGCCTTTCGTGCTTTGCCTTTCCTTCACCGCAGCACTTTTATTAGCGCAGGCACAGCGCGGGGGATGACGCAACAGGGTGACAGCCAGACAGAGGTGCTTGCGGGCCTCGTGGAACGGGTCACGTTTCACAGCCAGGATTCTGGTTTTTGCGTCTTGCGGCTGAAGGCGCGTGGGCATCGCGATTTTGTCACAACCGTGGGCCATGCCGCCATGATCTCTGCTGGTGAATGGGTCACGGCTTCGGGTGTGTGGATCAATGACCGCACGCACGGACTTCAGTTCAAGGCGCAGTTTCTGCGTACCTCTGCGCCCTCCAGTATCGAGGGGATCGAGAAGTACCTTGGTTCTGGCATGATCCGGGGCATTGGCCCGGTCTACGCCAAGCGGATGGTAAAGATGTTCGGCAAGGATGTATTCGATATCATCGAAGCCACACCGGAACGATTGCGCGAGGTCGATGGTATTGGCCCCAAGCGCGCGGATAAGATCACCGCCGGGTGGGCAGATCAAAAAGTCATCCGCGAGATCATGGTCTTCCTGCACCAGCATGGCGTGGGGACGGCCCGCGCGGTGCGGATCTTCAAAACCTACGGCACGGACGCCGTGCAAGTGATGAGCGAGAACCCCTACCAACTGGCCAAGGACATCCGCGGTATCGGGTTTCGGACGGCAGATATGATCGCAGAAAAGCTAGGGATCGAGAAGACCGCAATGATTCGGGTGCGCGCGGGAATTTCCTTTGCGCTGAGCGAAGCGATGGGCAATGGCCATTGCGGCCTGCCACGCGCGGACCTGATCGGACTTGCGGGCAAACTGCTCGAGGTGCCCACCGACCTGATCGACAGCGCGCTGCGCGAAGAGCTGGCCGATGAGACGGTGACAGCCGATACGGTGGGCGATGCGGACTGCATTTTCCTGACCGGGCTTTACAGGGCAGAGCGTAGCATTGCAGAGCACCTGAAGCGAGTTCAGCGCGGCGCATTGCCTTGGCCTGTGATCGACGCCGACAAAGCATTGCCCTGGATCGAGCAAAAAACCGGTCTAACTCTCGCCGAAAGCCAGGCCAAGGCCATACGCACTGCGCTGCAGTCCAAAACCATGGTGATCACTGGTGGCCCTGGCGTGGGCAAAACCACCATCGTGAACTCGATCTTGCGCATCCTTGCCGCTAAATCGGTCAAACTGCTGCTTTGCGCGCCCACGGGACGGGCAGCCAAGCGCATGACCGAAGCCACGGGCATGGAGGCCAAAACAATCCACCGGCTGCTGGAGTTTGACCCAAAAGCCTTTGGCTTTAAGCGCGATGAAGAGAACCCGCTCGATTGCGAGCTTCTGGTGATCGACGAAAGTTCAATGGTCGATGTGACGCTGATGCAATCGCTGCTGAAGGCCGTTCCGAGCAATGCGGCCCTCTTGATCGTGGGTGACATCGATCAGCTGCCCTCCGTTGGTCCCGGCCAGGTGCTGGCCGACATCATCGGCTCCGGTGCCGTACCGGTCATGCGCCTAATGGAAGTGTTCCGCCAAGCTGCGCAAAGCAAGATCATTACCACGGCCCATGCCATCAACGCAGGCCGCATGCCCGATCTCACCCCGCCAGAGGGAGACGCTGATTTCTACTTCGTGCCAGCCGCGGATCCCGAACAGGCCGTGGAACGGATTGTTGAGCTGGTCTCCAAGCGTATCCCCAAACGCTTCGGCTTTGATCCAATCAAGGATATTCAGGTCCTCTGCCCGATGAACCGTGGCGGCGTAGGGGCAAGATCGCTCAATATAGAACTGCAGGCGGCACTGAACCCCGCAGGTGACAAAAAAGTGGAGCGTTTCGGCTGGAACTTTGCCCCAGGCGACAAGGTCATGCAGATCGAGAACGACTACGATAAGGAAGTCTACAACGGTGACATCGGCATGATCAAAGATATCGACATGGATGAGGGCGAGGTCGCCGTCGACTTTGAGGGCCGCATCGTCAGCTTTGTCTTTGGTGAACTGGACACGCTTGTCCCAGCCTATGCCGCCACAATCCACAAAAGCCAGGGCTCGGAATATCCCGCAGTGGTGATCCCCGTCATGACCCAGCACTACGCCATGCTGCAGCGTAACCTGATCTATACGGGCGTCACGCGTGGCAAAAAGCTGGTGGTCCTGGTTGGCCAAAAGAAGGCGGTGGCGATTTCGGTCAAGAACGTGTCCGGTCGGCGGCGATGGTCAAAGCTCGACGAATGGTTGGCAGAACGGCCCCCTCAACTCACCCGCGCGTCGCAGCCCCCATGAACTGATCCAAACGTTCTGCGCCAGCCCTGTAGGCCTCTGCATCGGGCGCGGTGTCTGTTGCATTGGGCGCGCGGTCCCTCTCCATCGCGCCGATCTCTGCGCGGCGCTTCGCGCCAGGCTTTGTCTTTTTCTGCGCAGGCGCGTTCAACTGTGCCGCAGGCAGCTCCAGCGCGCCGACCTTGGCCTCCAGCGCTTTGAGCTGCCCCTGTAGCCCGCGGACCTGATCGCCCGCTGAGGGATATGGTAGTGGGCCGGTCTGCGTGTCATAGATCGCTTTGAAGAACCGGTCGTCGTAATACTTGATCCGCTTGGCGCGCACCGGCATCTGGGCATCAACCACCAGCACGATGTCATCGAGATCCATGCGTCGGGCCTCGTCCTCGGGCAGCAGCGCGGTTTCTTCAGTCCGCTCTGACATGCTGCGCCCGGCGAACGGATTGCGTCCAATGGCACGCGAGCGCGTCACCACCCGTTTCGTGGTCTTGCCCACGGCCTTGCTGAGCTCCTCGATGGTCTTCTCATCTGATGGCGTGAGATAAAGCTTGATCCCGGCGTTACCCTGCAGCGCGCGGCGGGCATTTTCGCCATAGATTTCATCAAGGGCGGGAATGGTCTGGGTGACAATCGCGAGATTGGCGCGATACGAGCGCAGGGTCTCGATGCTGTCGAGCACGATGGGCATTTTGCCCAAGCGGTTGAACTCGTCGAGCATGATCATCACGGGCCAAGGTTCATCCTCGCCCGGCTCATGGTCCTGCAATGACGCCAAGAGGTCCGAGAAGAACAGACGGATCAGCGGCGCAAGGGGCTTCACCATCAGCGGCTCGACCACCAGATACACGCTGAACGGGGTCTTGCGGATATCGCGGAAGTCAAAGTCCGAGGTGGTGGTCACGCGGTCAATGGCCGGGTTGGCCCATTGCTTGAGACCTGAAGTCATCAAAAGGGACAGATAGGAGGTCAATGTGTCGTTGTTGGTCGAGGCCATGCGCATAAAGATCAGCTTGGCAGCGGGGTTTTCGACCTCATCAGCGCGGCGGCGATATTCCTTTTGCTTATCGCCTCCTGAGGCCGTGATACGGTAGATCTCGCCTATGCTCGGCCGCTTGCGCTCAAAGGCCAGAAGTCCGGCTGCGACGAAGAGATCGATACCGCCATCCAGAAGGCCCTGCACGCGGTCGCTGTCAGCTTGCAGGAAGAGCGAGGCCAGAAGCTGCAGCTCCATCTGCTGGCGGTCGACGTTTTCAAGCGACGCAATGCGCAGCAGCGGGTTGTAACGGTGTGAGCGGCCGGCTTTCCAATCGGTCGGCGCAAAACGGAAGACGTCATCGCCCTTGGCTGCGCGGTGGCGCGACGTCGCCTCGAAGTTCTCGCCTTTGACGTCCAGCACCACGGCACTGCCTTGATAGGCCAGCAGGTTCGGGATCACAAAGCCGGTGGTTTTGCCGCGGCCCGTAGGTGCCACGATCAGGGCGTGCGGGAACACCTTCGACATGACAAATGGCTTTTTACCCTTGGGCGGCCCCATCTTGCCAAGAATGAACCCATGGCCCGGCTTGCCAAAGAACCCGTTGCGACGCATCTCGGACATGAACTGCCAATGGGTTTCCCCAAAGCGGGTGAGCGCGTCGTTCATCAACACTGCGCTCAAAAGCAGACCTGCGGCGGTGCTGATCCCGACAATCAGATGCACGATGGTCATATCGCCGGGGTTGGTAATCCGCAGATCCGCATAGCTGCGCGCCAGGATCATAAAATCGATCTCAGCCGTGGGCCCAAACCAGCGAAAGCTGACAAAGGCCGAGGCCAGGGCATAGCCAAAGGCCGCGCCAAGAAGCGCAAAGCTCAAGACCCCGATTGCAATCCGTCCTTTACCCATGGGTTACTCCCCCTTCGCCGTCAGTTTCAGAATGGCGTTCACGCTGGACGTCGATTTCCTCGCTGGCGATCTCGTCCAGAACATGTTCCATCGCGATGCTGCTTGCGAGGTTTGCATCGCTTTGCAGGTAGGCCTTGGCCAAGTAGAGCCGGTCCAGCCGATCCTCGAACACCTCGTCCAGGGCCGCATCATCGCCGATCGCCAGTTCGATCGACCGCTCTTCGCCAATCAGCGCGGTGATCTCCCCGCGCAAAGCCTCCCGTTCAGCCGGGTCGCGGAACGGGTCAGCAGTCGGATCATCGCGCAGGCGGCTCAGCACGTCCGCGACTGTCGGGGGTAAATCTACCAGATCAGCATCCCGCTCAGCGCGGTCGACCTCCTCAATCGCCTCTCGCATCCCACTATCGCGCAGCACCTCCACCTCAGCCAAGACGCGGCCCAACTCGCCATGTACAGCGTCCAATCTGTCGATGGCCTGTTCCAGCTCATCGGCACGGTTGAGATCGAGGCCTTCGGTCTCAGCAATGGCCTTGAGGTCCTGACTTAACCATTGTCGCTCGAGTGCAGCATTCTCGGCACCGAGCTCCACACGCGCAGCAACATCCCGTGCGTCAATCCCGGTGCCCTCCAGCGCACGCTCTAGCTGCTCCGTTAGCTCTGGGGTTTCAAGCCGCACGACGGCGTCCCGTTCGATGTTCGCGGCCGAGTAGACGCCTGAGCTCGACGGCTCCTCCAGCAAGCTGCGGGATTGGATGCCAAGCGGGCTGAGATGCGAGATGTCGCGGTAGATATCATTGAGCTGATGTTCAAGCGCAACACGCCGGTCCGGCGGCGCGTCGGCCACCACGGTTTCCGCTTGCTGGATTTTGGCGTGGAACGCGTCCACGACCTCATCAAAAGACTGCTGCCCGTCTGCCATGCCATACACCTTTCCATCTGCTGTGATTGATCCGCCTTGCCCCAAAAGGGTCGCTGCACGGTCCAAGGCCGCCGCGATATCTTGGTGGTTTTCCCGCGAAGCCTCTGCCGCAAGCCCGCGATAGAGCTGCGCATGCCCGGCGATCTCGGCCAGCGTGCGGTCCAGTTCAGGACCAATGCGCTGGCGCTCGGGAGGCGTGACGCCATTCTCCGCCGCCCGGCGCACCTCGGCGTCGGCGGGCGCTTTGGTCACCACGCCGCGCTCCACACGCCGGGTGGCCTCCAGCCGCAAGCCGTAGCGGTCGCTCACCTCCACCATCGCTTCGCGGAAAGCGTCGTAGTTGAAGTGATGATCCTGTTTGAGGAAGAACATCTCCCCATCCTTGCTGCGCCGGTTCAGCACAATATGCGCATGTGGATGGTCGCGGTCCTCATGCACCGCAGCGATGTAGTCGAAGTGACTGCCTTCGCCCTGGAAAAACCGCTCACAAATCTCACGGGTGATGTCCGCCACATCTTCCCCGCGGGTACCGATGGGATAAGCCATCAGCAGATGCGACGTGTGCCCGAGCTTGGGATTGAACCGCTCGTCCCATTGCGCGGCAAAGCGGCGTGTGACTTGTTCGACCTCTTTCGCACTGAGCCGCTCTTGCCCGTCATAGGTGCCGCGATTGTCGATGATCATGCTGGATTTTGAGGTCAGATATTCCAGCTGGTTACGCAGCTGCGCGCGATTGCTGGTGCCACCACCTCGGATTGCTTTGAAGATCGCGGGCGAATGACCCATGGCCGCACGCACCATCTGCTTTTGCCGCGCCCGGGGCGCGCTGCCGCTGATCCGGCTCCAGTCGCGATCAAAAAAGGTGTCATGGGCTGCCGCTACCGCATTACTCCGGGCCATCGATCTCTCCCTTCAATACGCGGGCGACCTCGGCCGAGAGGGCGCTGCGCCGTCGCTGCGCCATATCCTGAACCTGGTCGGCGATATCAAAGACCAGTGCCCCAAGTGCGCGCACCTGCGCATGCGCGCTATCGCCATAAGGGGGTGTCTTGCCGCGGAGCTTGGCCTCGTTCAGCCGTTGCGCGATCTGGTTCACGTTGTTGCCTGCGCGGTTCAGCGCGGCAGACAGACCGCGCATCTCGAAGGCCAGATCATCATCTGGAACGAAGAGGTCACTCGCGGCATGGACCAAACGCCGCAGCGCGTCGGCTCGGCTGTGGATCTCGCGTCGTGCCAACACCGCATCAAAGGTCGCTAGCTCTGATCGGGTCAGCCTCACATTGACCACCTCAGTGCGCACCCGGCCATCGACCTTGCGGCCCTGATCCGCCTTCAGCGTGTAGTAGATCGTGCGCTGCGTGACACCAAACTCGCGCGCCAGATCACCCACGGCCACGCCCTCAGACCGCTTGCGCGCAATCGCAAAGCGCTGCTCCTAGCGGAGCCGAACAGTCGATCTGGCGCGCTGTGCAGCCATGTGAAGTAATCATCCCTATTTCTTGCCACTCTCATACGGGGCAGCTTCGTTATGACAGCTCGTCATAATTGGTGCAAGATTATAATATTGCACCAATGGCCCCGTATTCAATTTGGCAGCCCTCCGGCTGCCTCCTTCGGGCAAGGCCCGGCTTCCACCGTTAAGCGCGATGCCTCAGCATCCTTACCCAAACCAACACCAAGTCCAGCTGGCGACAAAAGGCCGGTCAAACGCCCAAGGCAAGCCGTATATTTTTTGCCTTTGTTCACCAAATCATGGTAAGATTTTTCCATGGACAAAAACGTGACTGAACAACGAAAATCATCTACGGGCCAACTCGTAGCCAAGCCCCTTGGAAAGGGCAAAGCAACCAAGTTCGCTTTGGTTGAAGGCATCTCGCTGAACCAGAGGTCGGCCAGCTTGATCACCCGTCTGGAACAACGCGGGTTGAAGGGTGATGCGTTGCGCAGTGCAATAACACGCGATTTTGCCAGCAAGCAGGGCTGATGAGCCGCTACGACGCGACCGAAGACCCACTTTGCTACATCGACACGCATGTCCTGCAAAACAAAGCGGGCCTGCGGGATCAGGATGAACTTGACCAGTTCGAACAGCTGATGTTCTTATCGCGGTCAGAGGAAGCACTGCCTGATGGCACCTTGAATTACGATCACTACAAGCGCATCCATCTTCACTTTTTCCAGGACGTGTACAATTGGGCAGGAAAGACCCGCGAGATCCGCACGGCAAAGGGCGGTAATTGGTTTTGCTATCCAGAGCACATCGACGCAGAGATGCGCAAGATTTTCGCCCAGTTGGCAGATGAAGGCCATTTGGCCAGTTTGTCTGATTCCGCCCACTTCGCTGATCGCGCTGCGCACTTCATAGCGGAAATAAACGCCATTCACCCTTTCCGTGAAGGAAACGGTCGCTGTCAACTAACGCTGTTAGACCTGCTGCTGAGCCATGCGGGTTTAGAGATGAGCGAGGCATATATCGACCCACCTGCCTTCATGCAGGCAATGATCGCAAGTTTTCATGGTGACAACGAGCCGTTGGCCTGCGCGATCCGTGAAATGATGGACTGACTTGGGAAGCGGGCCCGAAGGCCCGCCTCGTTGTCAGTCTTCGACGACCGCTGTCTCGGCCCGACGGCGTTCGTCGTGGCTGAAGTCATCGAAGCTGTCAGCTGCAAGGGTGACACCGTAGACGGTGCTGCCGTCTTGTGCTTCCCACTGGCTTTGGCGGATCGTACCGCGGGCGTGAACGATGTCGCCGGGGCGGACATTGGCCTTGGCCCAGGTGATGGCTGCCTCTTTGAAGAGGGTCACCTCGTTCCAGAAGGGGTTCGGCTGGAAGGCGCCCTGGTCGTCCTTGCGGCCGTACTCAGAGGCGATGCTGATGCGCAGGGTTGGGCCGACCTCTTTGAGTTTGCCTACCCGGCCAATGATCTGGAATTCGCTGAAGCTCCGCATGATCTTTTCTCCTTTTCAATGCGTGGTTCGATGGGAAACGCCCGCGGCCGGGACGGGCTGCGATCCACTTCAAAATCGGAGGGTCCGCTTGTGGAAACCGGTTTTGTGGTTGAAGGGGACGGCAACGCCGCACCCGCTCGCCAAAGCACGCCCCGCGCCAAAGGTCGCGTTTTGAGAACCCCGCAGAAAAGGTGATGTCTGGATCAGAAAGGCGCTTCAGAATTCCGGATGGACCGGGTTGCAACGGTGTGAGGTCGTCACCTAAGCGAAGACATTGGCGTGCTTCAGCCCGGATCTTCGGCAACTTATAGTCGCCCCCCATGAACGACAGGGTCACTCTCAAAAAAAGTCGGCCCGGACTGGGGGCAAGCAGTCCGGGCCAGGGCAGAGATCGAGATTCAGGCGGTGAACCCTCGATCGCAGGCAGGCAAAGCAGGCGTCAGTGCTTGTGGCTGTCGATCCAGCGGCTCAGCATTTGACGGTCTTGAAAGCACTCATCGGGCACATTGGTGCGCTTGATTGTGGCAAGGCGTTCCGCGAAGGCGACTTGCTTTGACGTCGGGCGGTGGGCCGCGTCAGAGTTTAGGGCACAGGCCTTTTGCGCATCGATCCAGCGGGACAACGCGCGGCGATCCTGTTGCACTTGCCAGGGAAGAACGGCACCGGTCTGCATAGCAAGCTGGCGCGCGAACAGGATTTGTTTTGAGGTCGGCGGTAACGCCGTTGGTAGTGCATAGACTTCGGCAGAATCAGACATCGGGGCAGCTCCTTTGTTGATAGGTTCAATTTGGAACAAATCAGAAATTGTGTCAATTATGTTGTGCCTGCTGCTGCAGTAAGCACAACATGTGGTGTCCTAGCCTCCCGGCAAGCCACTTGTTTGGTGCAGCATCCAAAGCGGTGCCAGTTCGGTTGTTGGGTGGCCGGACCCGCAAATCAGCAAACCAGTTTTGTGCTCGACGCCGCTGGCAGCACGCATGCCGCGTGATCAGATCAATGGCTCCAATTCTCTGTGCCATGCGGTGTTACAAAAAGCTTGCGGCCAAACATCCGCACTGGCTGCGTGCTGCCGTCACTGCGCGCGACATGCCCGCAGTTGCCATCATATTGAGGATGCTCCGACCACTCGGACCGCGTGGTGAAGCCGGTGACGTTGTAACACCACGGGCCGGGTTTTGCTGGATCTGGCCCGTAGGTAAATACGCCGGTTTCGGGATCAAAACGTTCCAGCGGTCGGGCGAATTCGCGCGCGACACGCCAGCCATTTACCTCTCCAACCTGCCAGCCAGTGCCGTCATCGCGGCGCAGGTCTTGTGATATCTGAACTTCAGTCATTGGGAAACCTCCTCTGCATGCGTTGCAAGAAAAAACTCATCCGGCGCGCCATTGAGGTGCGTGCCGGTCTGATCGGTCAACCCGATGGCGTCACCGGTCCGGGTGAACACGATCAGGTATTGCCCGAGGCCATCGCGGATCACGCGATAGCCTGGGTTTGCCCAGTGAACGCGGTATCCCGCGTCCACGGCTGTCTTGATCTCTTGCAAAGTCATCTCAAGGCCTCCTCGAGCATCGCGATGGCCACAAGGCAATCGTCGACAAGGAGGATCTCTTCGCCACTGAGGTCATTCATCTCCAACCGTTCCATCACGGTGTAGAGCGCTGCGCGGGCCTCACGACCGGCCTCCCGCAAGGTGATATTGTCTTGCGCCAGTGCGGTTGAGACATCTCCGCTGTGAACTTTAACATTCATTGGCTCACCTCTGCCTTGGTCTTCCAACGGGGGGCAAGATCCGCCAGCGCGACGGTAAACGGGGGCAATTGGTCAAATCCGTTTGATTGATCCACCACCTGCACCTTGGCGCGCGCGTCACCAACCTCGAGAATTTCAACGGCGAACACGCCACCAAGCCCCGAGGGCACAACGATCTCTTTCAAAGCAGAGCGATTTTTACTGCAATAGACGCAAGCTGAATAAAGCCCCACGATGATGTGACCGCCGGTGGTGCGGTCGCAACCGCAAGTCCAGAACTTCGGGGGGGGATATCTGTAAGCCATCTGTGGCCTCCTCTCAATTGACGCGGTCGGGGCTTGATGCCTTTCCTTCCGCCTATGGGCTGCGCCGCGGCCATTCTGATCTGACCGGAAACGCATGTTTCCGGCGGAACAGAGTGGATGAGGGCAAAGCCCGACCCACGGCCCGGGAGCGGACAGTCAAAGGATCGCAGGCGGGGATGGTGCGGCCCACAGGCCTTTAGGTCGAGGACACGGTCCACGGCGAAGACGACGCAAATGCGGCGCTTGTCTTTTGACTTTCCGAAACCGGGATGTTGGGCGGTTCTTAAAAAACAGGATGACGCCTGCGCAGGGGTGAGCGGGCCAAAGGCCCGTTGAGGTCACCGGCGCAGACCTTTGTGCCAACTTACCTGCGTGCCTGCACGCAGGTGCCGTTTAGATCTTGCGCGAGGGGCCGTTACCCGCATGGGCAGAGACAGCGCCTGCTGGCTCAGGTCCGGCCAGCCGGACTAGGACCCGGTCCCGGATGGGACGTGCCGCCCAAATCTCTTACAAATAGATGTCTAGCGCCTGCCAATTTCCGTAGAACTCCTCAAGATCGGTGAGCGAAACCGCTGTGTGGGTGGACTGGGGATTCTTTGGACGAACGCCACCATGCTTGGCCAACCATGAGCGATGATTTTGGTAGATGATCTGCCGCAGCTGGCGATGCTCAATAAGATAAAAGCGATCATCTCCCTGCGCCTGGCCAATGGCTATAAAAACGTTGATCATGGCATCGTTAGGACCGGATGTTTGTTCTGTAACCAACTGTCTATCACCATCGAATTCAACCTGCATATAGCGCTTCGCATCAAAGCTCACTGACCCGCTCCGTATGGCTTTCACTTGAAGCGCCAGCGTTTTACCATCTCGGTACGCGAGAAGATCAATATCGGGAACATTTCCGGCAAACGCTGTAGCTATGATTCCGCGTCGTCCCAGCTCGGCGACCACCAGGCTTTCACCGATTTGTCCGGCAAGTTGGGTGCTGAAGCTCCGGGACATCAAGTTTCGCGCTGGCCGCGCGCCTCATTTATCAACTGCTTGAAAAGTTCGGTGTGGGTTTTGAAATCCTTCTCCGTCACACGAATTCGATAGCGTGCCCACCGGGCACTGTATTCGAGTGTCTCGATACCGGCTTCTTCAAGCAGCGCATCAGTTTCATCGGTACGCGGCAGACGAATTTCAAACATGACCGATGTCTTCTGCGGTCTAAATTGCGCGTAGTTATCGGCGCGGCCGTCTTTTGTGAGGCCAACATAGAACTTGTTGTACTTCAGCTGGACATCGGGATCGTCCTCTCGAACCAGCTCGAACAATCGATCCATCAAGGCAACCGTTTTTGGTGTGCCCTTCTCATTCTCCCAGTAGGCACGGTCGGTAGGCGCACTGATCGCATCTTCGTCTTCGTCGACCAACCCCCGCTGCATTTCATCCAAAACTGTTGTGAAGACGAGGGTGACATGTTCGCCAACTTCATAGGCCTGGACCTGAATGGCGATCAACGGCAAAGCCCCGTTAAACAAAGATACAACATTAAGAAAGCGGCTGGTGATGTCCTCCGCCACCAGCACGGCGCAATGTTCGTATTGGGGATACCGTTTTCGCTCGATATCCCAGTATTCGATGCAACGAATGATGTGGGTTTCGTCGGTGGGCCCTAGCTGCAGCTCTACTTCGTATCGCTTATAGCTATTGGGGTCCTGCAGCAGAAGATCGAGCCGTCCTGCTTTGGTTTGGCGTCGTTCACGATCCCTCAAGACCAAGTCCCCAAGTCCCAAAATTTTTGGATCCTGTGCGATTATATCCTGAACCCAGTTTTCTGAATAAACTGGGTGGTTCTTGAGCGATATCCGTTTAGGTCGAGTATAGGCGGCCATTTGGTTTGATCCACTTCTGTTTTTCGCTTGGCCAATGCAGTTTCAGATTTTCGGTCATGCCCCGCAGATAATCGTTTACCAGCATTCTACCAACAATGTCATTGGGTTCGCCAAGCTCCTGCGCGGATAGCGCCAGTCCGGTTTGAAGTCGGGCTTGCTCCGGCGTCAAACCGGACAATTTTTTGGCTTCGGCAATCCGCACCCCCCTGCTGGGATGGGTGCGGTGCTTTAGATCAGATCAAAGCTCGATCCCGGGCTTGAGGTTGCCGTCAGAGTCCAGCCAGTGCCTGGCGCGTGCGCATGCATAGCAGATGCAGGTTCCCGCGCCCGCAATTACGACGGGCGCGAGAAATACCATTGGGTTTGACGCGCCGCATTTGCGGCACGTCATCGGGGGCAAGATCGCGAGGGTGCTCACGCTGCAGCCTCCTCGGGTGTGCCTGCCGCGTTTAGCAAGTAGTCAGCCGCCTTCTGCGCCTCCGACGCTGCGCGGCAAATTGCGCGCTTGTCATCCTTCAGGGCCTGCAGCCAGCTTTCGACATAGGCCGCGCTTTGATCGATTTCGGGCGCGATGCCGATCTGCGCACCAAGGAAACAGGCGCCTATCTCGGCCACCAGTTCTTCGAAAGCGTAGGCCTCTCGGTTCGCAAATTTCTTGATCCGCTCCAGCCGCTTTTCGCCGCCAGTCCAGTGGATTGCCTCATGGGCAAGGGTCCCAAAGTAGCCTTTGGTGCTGTGAAAGGTCGCCACGGGTGGCATGTGGATATGATCTTTCGCCGGGCTGTAATAGGCGCGCGGTTCCTCCGTCGTGACGATCTCTGCGCCAGTGCGGGCGAAAAAAGCATCAAGCTCCGGGTCCGCTTCGGTGCCAAGGTCACGGGGGGCGTCTGGTGCCTTGCCATAAAGTTCGGCGGGCAAGCCCTCGATCTGGTCAGCGTTAAACACGCGGTAGGCTTTGGCATAGGAA
>Ga0306909_100030_pt1 | contig 55424 bp, 59 predicted proteins | sample AntRauMFilla2697_FD_190439 | JGI IMG/M metagenome (GOLD analysis project Ga0306909, IMG submission 190439) | Saline lake microbial communities from Rauer Islands, Antarctica - Metagenome Filla 2 #697 (v2) (version 2) | ecosystem: Environmental > Aquatic > Non-marine Saline and Alkaline > Saline ... | reverse complement strand
AGGATGTAGACACTATAAGTCATTGAAACATTATTCTTTAAAAACAAAAAAGCCCGATATTTTCATATCAGGCTTACTTGCTCCTCCTCAACCCCGATACCTATCGGGGCGAACTTTCGCTGTATTTGTCTAGCAATTTAATTTTCATCTCAGAATATTTTTTTAGATTCTGAATATATACTTTGCTTTTCATCTTTTTGATGTGTTTCTCAATGGCTAAAGCTTGTCCCTTAGATTTGCATTCAATTTTTAAATAGACCTCCCAATCCTTCGCCTTATACCAAATTAAATTAATAATGTCGTATAAATAAATTGAATTATTTTTTGATTGATCGAAGTTGAAAATAATTAGCATAGCCTTAGTTACGGTAATTATTTTTGATAAAAAGCAAGCGAAAAAGAAACGATTTATTGCGACATTATAGGTTTAAATTGGTATTATAAGTGAACTTGTGAGATTCCGCATTATGATGAAACTCCAGTCGTTTTTCCAAGTTTGACGTAAATCCAATATAGAACCTATCAAGCTTTTCAGAGTTCAGGATGTAGACACTATAAGTCATTGAAACATTATTCTTTAAAAACAAAAAAGCCCGATATTTTCATATCAGGCTTACTTGCTCCTCCTCAACCCCGATACCTATCGGGGCGAACTTTCGCTGTATTTTTCTAGCAATTTAAATTTCATCTCAGAGTATTTTTTAAGATTCTGGATATATACTTTACTTTTCATCTTTTTGATGTGTTTCTCAATGGCTAAAGCTTGTCCCTTAGATTTGCATTCAATTTTTAAATAGACCTCCCAATCCTTCGCCTTAGAAGTGAACTTGTGAGATTCCGCATTATGATGAAACTCCAGTCGTTTTTCCAAGTTTGACGTAAATCCAATATAGAACCTATCAAGCTTTTCAGAGTTCAGGATGTAGACACTATAAGTCATTGAAACATTATTCTTTAAAAACAAAAAAGCCCGATATTTTCATATCAGGCTTACTTGCTCCTCCTCAAAGACTCGAACTTTGGACCCTCTGATTAACAGTCATATTTTGCCCACAAAGCAAACAAATAACAATCTAGCAAAAAGACATACAAAAGCCCTTAAAAACAATACTTTAGAGTTATCATATTTAGTTATTTTAAGCGTTTATTTTGCTTTATTGTGTTACATTTGTGTAACAAACGTGTTACAATTAAAAGTTGAGGTTATGAAAACAGCAGATGCCAGTATTTATTTAGATAAAAACAGACCAAAGAAAAGCGGTAAATGTTCCGTTAAGATTAGGGTAACTTATAACAGGAAGCGCAAATATTTTTCAACTGGAATAGATTTAACACCTGATGATTTTGAACAAACGTTTTTTGGTAAAAAGAAAACAGCAATTCAAAAAGAAAACAAAACCAAAGTTGAGTACTTTGAAAAGAAAGCATCTAAAGTAATTGACAACCTCTATGTGTTTTCATTTGATGCCTTTGAGATTGAGTTTTTAGATCAACGCAATACAGCAAACAGCGTTTCATTTGCATTTGATAAGTATATCAATAACTTGAGGTTAGAAAATAGAATAGGAACAGCAGTAAGTTATGAGTGCGCAAAAGTCAGCATTCAGAAATTCAATAAGAGTTTAACCTTCGCAGAAATAACACCAACTTTTTTAAAGAAGTATGAAAACTCGATGCTGGAAAAGGAAAACAGTATTTCCACAGTAGGAATTTATTTAAGAAGCCTTAGAGCAATTTATAACCTTCAAAATATTGATAGAAGCGTTTACCCTTTTGGTAACGATAGAAGCAAGTATTCAATCCCTACCAGTAAGAACACTAAAAAAGCATTGACAATTCAGGAAATTGGAAAAATTTATAGCTATGAAGCTGAACTAAACAGCACTAAAGAGATGGCAAAAGATTACTGGTTATTCCTTTACTTATGTAATGGAATGAATGTAAAAGATTTCTGTTTATTGAAATGGGAAAACATAAATGAAAAAATGCTAAGCTACACACGAGCTAAAACAAGACGAAGTCAAAAGGAAAGCAAAAAAATATCAGTTGCATTGAAGCCCGAAAGCTTAGAGATAATAAAGAAATGGGGGCAACCTTCAATAAATAAAGATGCTTACATCTTTCCACACCTCAACACTAAAATGAGTGAAGTACAAAAAAGAAACACTTACCAAGGCTTAACTAAAATTATAAATAAGTACGTTAAGCAAATAGCTAAAGAAGTAGAAATAAATAAGGGAGTTACTACCTACTATGCACGCCATAGCTTCGCCACCGTATTAAAGCGTTCAGGGGCTAAAATTGAAATGATTAGCGAATTACTTGGGCATAGTTCGGTTAATGTTACTGAAAGCTATTTAGATAGTTTTGAAAAGGAACATATCCAAAAGGAAACTGATGTACTTACAACTGGATTTAAGAAAGCCAACTAAAAAAAAGGTTTGTTTAAGCCTTCACTTTTTTCACTAAATTCACTTAAAGCATAAAAGACAAGAGAATGACAACTAAGAAAAATACTCAATCGAATTCCAGATTATTAGATAATGTAAGGAGTTCTCACTTTTTTCAAATTGAAGTTATAGCTGACTTAAATGTTGAAGGCAAAGTTCATCACAACGTAAAACAGAGAAACGGTGATAGTATTGTGACAACTGAAAACTGGGAAGCCAAAAAAAAAGTTTTTTTAGAACAACGTTTAGATTCTTATCCTAAAAGCTACACTACAGGAGAAAAAAAAGATTTAGAACTTGAATATATTGAAACTATGAACATTAATATAATAGATCATAAGATACTTAGAACGCGCTATAAAATTTACCTTCAAGATAAAATTAATTCACAACAAGAAACCACACTACAAAAAGGAGACGAAAGTTTAAAGAATGAAATTACCCATCCTAAAAGAGTTGAGATTGCTGAAGCTGTAAGAAATAAGTATAGCAGTTTTAAGAATAAAGATTTTAAGATATTGTATGAAGCGTTTTTGGAATTAGATTTATTCCCTAAAGTACGTAAACGTTCGACTTTTTTTAGATGCTTAAAGAATGAAGGTTATAATATTAATAATACTCAAATGTTAGAAGACCAACATTTTAAAGAAGGTACAACTACAAAAAATGGGAATTACTTAATCTCAGATGATGAAAAGCAAAAAAATGAAATTATGCAGTACCTAAAAACAATAATCAACTCAAAATAAATAGATTGTACAAACTTGTATTTAATTGTAAACAAGTTTATACAACTGACAATCAACAAGTTAAACAAACAAAGTATTATAAATTTACAACAGTATTAATTTAACACTGTTGTAAAAATGGAAGAAATTTTAACCTTCAATGATTTACCCAAAGCGGTAACACGGCTAACAGATGAAGTTAGCAAACTCAAAGACTTGTTAATTCAAAAACAAGCTGAACGGCTTTTGAACATTGATGAGGTTGCAGAACTTTTGCACCTTACGAAGCCGACTGTTTACACTAAGCACTCAAGAGGCGAATTGCCTGGAGTATGTAAAAGAGGCAAACGATTGTATTTCCAACGTGATGTTATTATCAATTGGATTAAAGAAGGACGTAAAAAGTCAAAGGCTGAAATTGAAGCAGAAGCTGATGCGTATTTGTCTAACAATAGAAAAGGGCTGAAGTAATGGAAAACACTAACAACAACCCTTTACATAAAAGACAAAGTAAAGATACGCAATTGAATCCAAACTTTGATGACTTACAGAAGCCTGAAACGATTAAAAACCATGTTCAGGAATTGACTAAGGCAGATGGAACACCACACGCTAAAATATTACAAAAATTAGTTGAGCAGATTGAGCCAATCGATTTTAAGAAGTTAGCATTTCCTCAGATACAGAAGCTTCAGGAAAAACTTAAAAAAGTTGAGGTTGGAAGTGACGACTCTAAAGCTATACAAAAGCAAATAGATGAGTTTAAATTAAACCAAAAACACTTATTGATATTGTCTATTGAGAATATTTTGCAGAACGCTGAAAAGAAGCGTTGGGGCTTATGTAAGAACCACGATTTTATCTATTTGTATAATGGTACTTTTTGGAATGATATAGACAAAGAAACATTTCAGAAATTTTTAGGTGAAGCATCCGAAAAAATAGGCGTCACAAAATTTGATGCTAGATTTTTTCAATTCAGGGAGAAACTTTTTAAACAATTCCTTGCAACAGCATACCTACCAACCCCCGAAAGTGACAAGGATAAAGTTTTGATTAATTTACTTAATGGCACTTTTGAAATAAGCCAAAAAGAAACGATTTTAAGACCTTTTAAGCGATCCGATTTCCTTACTTATCAATTACCTTTTGAATACAACCCGAAAGCCACAGCACCGATATTTGAAGCTTATTTGGATAAAGTTTTGCCTGATGTAGAACGGCAAAAAGTGTTGGCTGAATATTTAGGCTTTGTATTCATCAAACACGGAAGCAATGCACTTAAAGAAGAAAAGGCTTTGATTTTATACGGTAATGGAGCAAATGGCAAAAGCACATTTTATGAAGTTGTTAATGCTTTACTAGGTACTAAAAACATAAGTAATTATTCACTTCAAAGCATAACAGATGAAAAAGGCTATCAAAGGGCAAAATTAGCCAATACCTTAGTAAATTATGGGAGCGAAATAAACGGAAAGCTAGAGACTTCAATATTTAAACAATTAGTTTCAGGTGAACCAGTAGATGCAAGGCTACCATACGGGCAACCTTTTATTTTGAAACAATATGCAAAGCTTATTTTCAACTGTAATGAGTTACCTAAAGATGTAGAGCATACCAACGCATATTTCAGAAGGTTTTTAATTATTCCTTTTGATGTTACAATACCACCACAAGAACAGGACAAGAATCTACATACTAAAATTATTGACGCTGAACTTTCAGGAGTTTTCAACTGGGTATTAGATGGGCTGAATAGATTACTAGAGCAGAAGAAATTTTCAAAATGTGATGCAGCACAAAATGCAGTTGAGCAATTCAAGTTGGAGAGTAATAGCGTTCAAATGTTTTTAAGTGAAAATGAATATAAAAGTGATGCTGAAAATTACAGCCTTATTAAAGGCTTATACTTAGAGTATAGAGCATTCTGTATTGAAGATGGTATGACACCATTTAAAAAGTCAAACTTTATAAAGCAATTACGTTCATTCAAAATAATTGTAGACAGATTAAACGTTGGAAATGTCGCGTATTTGTCTAATGATTCTGAAGTTTTTTAATATGACTGGATACAGATACAAGCTAGAAAATGGAAGTAAGAAGCACCATTGCCCGAACTGCAATAAGAAACGCCTTGTTAGATACATTGATACAGAAACAGGAGAAATATTACCTGATATTTATGGAAGGTGCGACCGAGAGAGTAAATGTGGTTACCATCTCAACCCTTATAAAAATGAATATGCCAAAAGGATAAGAGAACAGGAACAAGGCAATACGGTAAACTGGGAACTGAAAGCACCATCCTTTAAACCAAAAGCACAGCCGAAAAAAGAAACGGTATTTATCCCAGTTAGTGAACTTGTAAAAACCCTTAGAAATTATGATAAAAATATTTTCATTCAGAACCTACTCAGCAAAGTTGAATTTCCATTTGATGCAGAAGATATTGAAAAGACTATATCTTTATATCGTTTGGGAACTAATGCCGAAAATGGGGCGATATGCTTTCCTTTTATAGATGTTGACCAAAATATAAGAGCAGTACAGGAAAAAATATTTGATGATAACAACCACACCGATAAAAGCAAAAAATATCATACAAGTTGGCTTCATTCAAGATTGCAATACAGCCAGTACAGAAATAAGCCTTTGCCCGATTGGTTGAAAGCTTATTTAAAAAACGATACAAAGGTTTCCTGTTTGTTTGGCGAACACTTACTAAACAAGTATCCACAAAACCCCGTTGCACTTGTAGAAGCCCCCAAAACGGCTATTTATGGAACGTTATATTTTGGCTTTCCTGAACAGCCTGGTGAATTACTTTGGCTAGCAGTTTTTAATTTAAGCAGTCTTACTTATGAAAAATGTAAAGTATTAAAAGGGCGTGATGTTTATTTATTTCCTGATGCTTCAAAAGAAGGTACAGCCTTCGAGGATTGGAGTAATAAAGCGAATGATTTACAAAGCAAGTTAAGCGGTACTTACTTCAAAGTTTCAAACCTACTAGAACGGCTTGCACCCGATCCTGATAAGGAACAGGGCAACGACCTTGCAGACTATTTAATTAAACAGGATTGGAAGCAATACAGGGAGCAGGAAACAGAATCACAGCCCAAACCTAAACCAGTAGAAATTTCGAAAAGTGCAAGAAGTGAAAAAAGTGAAGCCTCAAACAAACCTTTTTTTTATGAAAATGAAATACAACCAAAAAGTGAAGTCATAAAAAAAGAACAGATTAAAGAATGGAGCAATGATATTGCAGAACTGAAAACCTATTTTGAAAATACTACAATTATAAATAAACCAGTACAGCTAAACCAATGCGCAATAATAACAGATTGCCAAAGCTTTATAAATAGTCACCTTGCGATAGTGAAGGCAAATAACGGAAATAAGACTTTTATTCCTTACCTGAACCGATTACAGGAATTGAAACAAATATTAAATATAAATTCAGAATTGATATGACAAAGGTAAAAAGTTTACAAAAGTTTACAGATATTGATAAAGTAGAAACCAAAGAGCAACTTCAAGGATTTTTAAAATTGAACCCAAAAGCAAATGAAAAGATGTTTGCTTCTTTATTAGACCGATTGAATAAATCTTACAATGAAAAAACATTTAAGGATAATAATATTATGGTCTTAATAGAAGAATTTTATCTAATTACGGAAGGGATTAATAGTAATTCATTTGTTAAATTGAAAAATGCTACTTACGAAATGAACCATTCCATAATAACTACTTGTATTCATAATCATATTCTAGAACATAGGTGTTTTCCAACGATGTTTAAAATTAGAGAAGAAACTGGAATCTCAAGAACAACAATTTATAAACACTTAGATGAGGGGCTAAAAAGTAAATTCAATAAATTAGTTAATGGTAAAGTAGAACTAATGACTACTAAAGCAATGGAGAAACTTTATTTGATAGGTGTTCAAGATAATAATGTGACAGCTTTAAAGAACTTCATAGAATTATCTGGTGCAACGGCAAAAAACAATACTACTAATAATTATATTCAAATAAATAATTTGAAGATTTCAAACGATGAGTTTAATCAGCTACCTTCAGAAACGATTTTAGAAATTGAAACACTAATCTCTAAAAATATAAAATAACAAAAATACGAAGCTTTAAGACTGGATAGTTACTTTATAAATATAGCAAACTTAAAGTTTGATTTAAAATTCTACCTTTGAATAAATCTAAAAAAACATATTATGAAAAAGCACAATTTTAAAAAATTCATTTCAGTTATTTTAATTTTTACATCAATTTCAATATTTGCACAAGAAAAAGCAACTCTACCAAAAAAAGATAGTGAAAGTTTTTTTTGGAAAGGAGGAGATGAAAAATTCTATAATGTAAAATTTATTTGTGGTGACTGTGAAGAATTAGATAATGAAATATTAAGTAAAGCCGTCATGAATGTTATGGTTCAGTCTCAATATAAATTGAAGAATAAAAACTCATTCATACCTAAAAAATTATTTGTTTTTAAAGATGGCGAAAAATTCACAGCTAGTTCAAAATATTTAGGTACCAATAGTTATGGTGCTGAAGGTGAATCAGAATCTTATTTCGAGTTCAATGATAAAGGAGAAATAACGTTTTTATTTAATAAATAATCTAAATGTTAAATCAAAATATTTAAAGCCTAATTTTAATAAGCAGGATCTTTATTTCTAAAATTAATACAAAAGGCTGTTAGTTAGTTCTAGCAGTCTTTTTTTTATAAATAAAATGTAGCAATACCCTTGCTAATTCGCTGTTTGTGTAACAGATGTGTTACAATAGGAAATAAAAAAAGGGCTACATCTCTGTAACCCTTTGGTAATTAAGCTCCTCCTCAAAGACTCGAACTTTGGACCCTCTGATTAACAGTCAGATGCTCTAACCAACTGAGCTAAGGAGGAATTTATCGTATGTAATGAACTCTAATCTTTTGCGATTGCAAATATAAACCAATATTTAGTTTTGCAAAATATTTTTCTGGAAAAAAATTAGTTTTTTAGTCTCCCGTAATCCAGCGGTAAACATCATTCCCATTTGCAAAAAGCACTAAGGCAATTAGGATGAAAAAACCAACGACCTGCGCATATTCCATCACTTTTTCGTTTGGCTTACGCCCAGACACCATTTCATAAAGCAGGAAGACCACGTGTCCTCCATCCAGTGCTGGGATGGGCAGGATATTCATGAAGGCTAAAATAATAGAAATAAAAGCAGTTGTGGTCCAAAAAGACTGCCAATCCCATGTATCTGGAAACAGACTTCCAATAGCTCCAAAACCACCCACTTGCGTGGCGCCTTTTTTGGTAAATACATATTTAAACTGCGACACATAATCGTTGAGCGTCCAGTAGGCAAAGTCAAATCCAGCCGGTATACTCTCACCAAAACTATACGTCTTAGTCAGAATATCGTCTTGACTAAAGGCAGAAGTATACACGCCAATATCGCCTTCTTCGTTGGTGGTGATATTTACGGTACCTAAACCTTCAGCATTAAGTTCTTTATTAAGAGCTTGGTTTTCACTAGGGGCTGAAGTAAAACTAAGATTGAAGGCTTGGCCTTGGGTAGCTTTCACTTTTTTTCTGAACTCATGCCAGTAAGTTACTTTTTCGCCATTTACAGCTGTTATCAATATCCCTTGGGTCAACCCTGCCCTTTCTGCTGGCGAATTGGGAATTACACTGTCTATTACGGGTTTTCTAACCGGAGAAAAAGGCTGGAAACTTCCAGATTGGAATAATTGCTGGCCTATGTCTTCTGGCATGGAGAGGCTTTCTATGGCTCCATTGGCACGTTGCACCTCAATTTCATTCACATCCCGCAACAAAAGCTGTCTATTAATATCGATTTGACTCTGCAGAGGTTTCCCGTCAACATTTAAGATTTTATCGCCATCCAAAAAGCCATAGTCTTTCATCAACTCGGCACTTTCCAGACCATTTTCAAATACTTTTGGGTCTAGGTAATCTTCGCCCCAAACAAATAGAACCATCATATAAATAAGAAAGCCAAGGACAATGTTCACCGTTACACCACCTAGCATAATAATAAGGCGTTGCCATGTCGGCTTGCTTCTAAACTCCCACGGCTCTGGCGGTTTGGCCATTTGTTCTTTATCCATGCTCTCGTCGATCATCCCAGAAATCTTGACGTATCCTCCAAGAGGTAACCAACCAATTCCATACACGGTATCCCCTATTTTCTTTTTGAAGAGCGAAAATTTAACATCAAAAAAAAGGTAGAATTTCTCTACCCGAGTTTTAAACAACTTGGCCGGTATAAAATGACCGAGTTCGTGAAGGACAATAAGTATAGATAAACTCAATAAGAGTTGTATTGCTTTTATAAAAAATGGATCCATTAATTTGTAATTTTTTCAGTCGCAAAAGTAATCTTTTATTGGGGCATAAAAAATTTTTGAATCGCTTCCCTGTATACTTAACATTTAATTGTAACCTATAGCACTTTGTAGTCCTGTTTTTACACGTAATTTTGTGGTAATTATATCGTCATGCTAAAGTTTTTTGCCAAATACAAGTTTTTCGCCATAGTGATGCTAGTGCTTTCTGGAATCATCATCACCTTAATTTATGATCAACTTAATCCCACTCCAAAACTTCCAGTATACCAGCCTAGCATGGTCACTGCAGATCTTGTGGATACCACGGTCCAGTACATTCGCAAATACCACAAGGTAAAGGACTTTAAGCTAGTGAACCAAAATGGAGATACCATTACCCAAAAGGACTATAAGGATAAAATTTATGTGGCCGATTTCTTTTTTACCACCTGCCAGAACATCTGCATAGACATGGCCAAAAGTATGCAGACTTTGCAAAAAGAATTTGAAGATGACGACGATATTTTATTGCTTTCCCATTCGGTTACACCAGAAATGGATGACGTTGCGCAGCTTAAAAAATATGCTCTAGAAAAAGGGGCGATCGACAGTAAATGGAATCTGGTGACTGGGGATAAGAAACAGATTTACAACTTAGCTAGGAAAGAATATCTGGCTTCCAAAACCGAGGGTGATGGTGGCAAATATGACCTTGTCCATACCGAAAATTTTGTGCTAGTGGACAAAGAGAAACGCATCCGTGGTTTTTATGACGGCACCAATCCCGAAGAAATAGAACAACTCATCGAGGATATCGATATCCTTAGGCTAGAATATCTCCCAGAAGAGTAATACCAAATTAAATTTTTATACTGAATTTGCCTCTGCTCATATATTGCATTGGCGACACCAAGCTTATCGCTTTCTACAAACTTAATTTTTACGTCTGCTGTCGATAAAGCTTCAGGCCTCACGTTTGTATTAATCGCAACGCTAAACTTGAAACATTTTCTAAATCCCAGACGATTGCATAGCTATTATCTCAATTCTTTAGGCTAGATGTCTTAAGGCATGAGACTACGAGGAGTAAATTCAGAAGAAAGTATTTAAAAGAAGCGTTTTATCAAGGTTTCGATATCAATTAGCATAATACTAAACACACCGAGGACAATAACAAATTTCAAAAGGTTGTGTAGGATTAAGTAATGTGGCTTTTGCTTGGACCTCCATAGTTGCCACAAGAAAATAAGGAGTAAAACAACACAGAGCAGGAAGTAATAGTCCATATACCCCGAGTCAAAATACAAAATAAGAATAAGGGCTGGAACAATTGTAGAGATCACCAAAACAGAAATTAGCTTTTTGGTAAATTCCACGCTATATTTTACAGGAATGGTAGAATAATCTAGGGTAAAGTCTCCCTTGAGGTTTTCCAAATCTTTAACTAATTCTCGAATAAGAATAATAAAAAACAAGAAGACAGCGTGAACTATAATCACTTCCTCAAAATTTCTATAGTACACGAAAATGATGAAAAACGGAAGTATTGCCGCAAGGCCTGCCGTGAGTGTCCCTAAGAAAGGATAACGCTTGAGTTTATGAGAATACAACCACAGCAAAAAAATGTAAGATGAAAAGAAGAGTACCGCTTTAAAACTGATATAACTCGCAATAATGACACTCAAAAAGTTGAGAATAAAATAAACCGCAAGTTTGGTTTTTTGGCTCACATAATTATCGAGCAGCGTTTTACTAGGCCGATTAATAAGGTCTTTTTCGGAATCGTAGAAGTTGTTGATAAGATAACCGGACGCAATTGCGAGCGCTGTAGACACAACAATAAGGAATAAATTGAGGTCCAAAGCCACTTGCCTTAGTGGCAAATGGTAAGCCATAATAAAAATGGATGCCAAATACTGAGCAATAACAATAATGAGAATGTTATATCCACGAATAACCGAGAACAAGCTCAAGAATTTGAGCCAAATACGTTTGTTCTCCCAAGACATCTATACGGTTTTAAAAAGTGTAAACGACTTCTAGCTTGTGTCCTTCTAAAGCTTTTTTAGCTTTTTCAAAATCTTCAGTAAAGCCTAAGATGTAACCGCCTCCTCCAGAACCACAAAGTTTTAGGTAGTAGTCGTTGGTTTCTATACCATTTCTCCAAAGTTCGTGGAACTGTTTTGGAATCATAGGTTTGAAATTATCTAAAACGACATTGGATAAATGCTTGATGTTTCCAAAAAGAGATTTGAAATCGCCTTCTAAGAAGTTTTCTACACAAGCATCGGTGTGTTTTACGAACTTATCTTTAATGATATTTCTAAAACCTTCCTGCTTCATGTTTTCCATAAAGATGTGAACCATTGGTGCTGTTTCACCAACAATTCCACTATCCAAAAGGAATACAGCTCCATTCCCATTTTGAGCTTGAGATGGAAGACCTGCAGGTTCTATATTATCTTTGGAGTTGATTAAAATGGGTAGGCTTAAATAACTATTGAGGGGATCCAAGCCTGAAGATTTTCCGTGGAAAAAAGATTCCATTTTGGAAAAAATGGTTTTCAGTTTTAGTAATTTTTCTTTAGTCAGATTTTCTAAAACAGTAATCTTATCGAAAGCGTACTTATCGTAAATAGCAGCTACCAGGGCTCCGCTACTTCCTACACCATAGCCTTGAGGAATGCTACTGTCGAAATACATTCCTTTTTCAAGATCTGCATTGAGTTCAGTAATATCAAAACGAACAGGATTATCAATTTCACCCTGAAATTCTTCCAAATAAGAAGAAAATCGTTTTAATTCAATGTTGGATTTGACAGCTTTTGCATCGGGTTGTTCATCAACTTTGAGGGCGCCGTTGTAAAAATTGTAAGGGATGGATAAGCCTTTGGAGTCTTTGATGATACCGTATTCGCCGAATAACAATATCTTAGAATAAAATAAAGGTCCTTTCATAGTGGTTAATTTTAGAATACGTCTATTCTATAGTGCAAATATTACTGAAAATTAAGGGATAATAGGTCCTTTTATTAAAAAAATATCATTACCCTTTAAACTAATTGCCCTGCAAAAATAATGCTTTTAATTCAATTTAGGTCTAAAACCTTTACGTGAGGTTAAAATTGAATTTGGTCGTGAATCACTTTGTTAGTGTGGCAAAAAGGAAGCAACTGAGAATCGATAAAAGGCCTCACCATAGCTGCTGAAGATTCTGGATATAACAGATGAACATTGGCGCCTGCATCTAAAGTAAAACCCAAGTGAACGTTTTCCTTTTTTCTGAATTCCCAAATCTTCTCAATCACCTGTAAAGTGTTGGGCTGCATAAGAATAAAATAGGGAGAGCTTGTCATCATCATGGCGTGTAAAGACAAGGCTTCTGACTCTACCAAAGCAAAAAATGCTTCATAATCCCCAGATGTTAAGATAGATTTGAGCTTAGTTATATTATCATCTGCTTGTTTGAAACGCTGCTCTGCAAAGGGATGGTTATGCATAAGATTATGACCAAGACTACTACTCACCTGCTTTTGCCCTTCATCAATAAGTAAGATAGAATCTTTAAATGATCTAAAATTTGTATGGACATCGTAAGGGTAATCTATACCATAAAAGCTGGAACTGCCATCGATCTCTGGATGTTGCCCCCAGACTACGAGCTTTCCGCCCGTACTTCTACAGGCACTTCCCGACCCTAATCTTGCCAAAAAAGACGTTTTATGCTCTAGGTATACGTTTGAAATTTCAGGAGATACAGAGGTCTCTATTTTCATAATACATTTAGCGAGGGCTGCCATTCCACTAGCTGAAGAAGCTATTCCGCTACTGTGAGGAAAGGTGTTTTCGGTATGGATTTCAAATTCGAAAGATTTTAAGAAAGGGACATAGGTTTCAATTCTTTTTAGAAAGGTCTCAATTTTAGGCTCGAAGGATGCTTTTCGCTTTCCTTCAAAAAACACTTCAAAATGAAATTGAACACCAGCCTTTATCTTCTTTTTAAGCACGACCTCAGTTTTGGTCTTACACTCCTCTAAGGTGTAACTTATAGAGGTGTTTTTAGGTAATTGTTCTCCATATTTCCCCCAGTATTTTACCAAAGCGATGTTGCTAGGGGCTTCAGAAAAGTACTTCCCTAGTTCTGGAAGAATATGAGTAGCCTTATATATAAACTCTTGATTTTGCATTCTTGAAATTTTATACAAATATAAGAAAAGGCTCTCGTTAAGCTTACTGTTGTAGATATGGAAAAATATTAATACTTTGCTGTATAGAATTTAACTTATGAAATCCTCTACAGTTATCAAAATTTTTATTGCTATAATAATTTGCTTAGGCATAGGATTTTTAGGATCCATTGCTACTCAAACTAGCGTAGATACTTGGTTTTCCACTTTGAATAAGCCTAGTTTCAATCCTCCCAGCTGGCTATTTGCTCCTGTCTGGACAACTTTATATATTTTAATGGGAGTCGCTGCTGGTATTGTTTGGAGCAAAGGTTTTTACCATGTATGGGTGAAAACTGCACTTTATCACTTTGGTATTCAATTGATTTTAAACGCCTCTTGGTCTATTGTTTTCTTTGGTTACCAGTCACCACTTATAGGCTTACTTATCATTGTAGCTCTCCTTATACTAGTCTTACTCACTTTCAAATGGTTTAAGATTGTTAATAAAACAGCAGCATATCTTCTTATTCCTTATATACTTTGGATCGCTTTTGCTACTGCGCTTAATTTTGAAATCTGGAGACTAAATTGAATTCCTTTAGATAGTTCCTAAAGCGTAAAGTTGTTTTAAATTAGGCTGCTCACTTCCTCCTGCAGGTTCTAAAGTAATTCCAAATCCTTCAGATTCTGGAACATTTTTGAATCTAAACACTCTATTTTCTGTAGAATTTGCCTCGGCTAAAAGTCCTATACTTTTTGGCGTAAGAGGCTCAAATTTAAGTGACCAAACTTGATAAACCATGCCTTCTGGCGCCTCTGGCAACCTACTAATATCCAAAATTAGCTCTTCTTTTTCATCTGTATAAAAGGCTATTACAGAACTATTTGGAGCATTTAATTTATTTCCTGGTAGAGTCAGTTTACGCGTACTAGGATCTCCCATTTGTAAAAGCAGTTCTTCCAAAGTCTCTGCTTTTTGTGAAGCTTTAGTAATTTGAACCTCTTTCGTTTCTAATTGAGAATTTACAACTTCTATGTCATTTTGAAGATCTTGATTCAATTTCAATAGCCATAATATTCCTCCCAATAGAAGAATAGCCGCTGCCCATCCAAAGTAGGAGTAATTGGAAGTCATGATTTTTACCTTGGGTTTATGTTGAAAGGATTTCGATCTTAATTTTGTTATTACGGATTCTTTGAGGGAAGGTTTTACACCTGGAGATGTCGCTTTTGAAAGCTCCAGTAAAATGGTTTCAATCGATTCTACTTCTGCTTGAAGTTCGGGATCTTTTGCTACATCTTGAGCAACTTTAGCTTGCTCTTTGGGCGAAAGTACCCCATATACATAAAGCTCAAGCAATCCAGATTCTATATAGTCTTTGGTATTCATATTATCCTAATGTTTCTCTTAGTGAGTTTAAGCAACTTCTATTTCTCGACTTCACTGTTCCTAAGGGGATGTCTAATGTCTCTGAAACTTCCTTTTGCGTATACCCTTTAAAAAATAGCAAATCGATTAATTTTACACACATTGGCTTAAGTTTATCTACAAATTTTCTCAGGCCATAACCATCACTCTGACTATCTAAATCCATATCATCTTTTATGAAAAAGGAGAAGTCATCGAAATCAGAATTTTTAAGTTTGTTTTTATAAGCTTTCGACCTGACTTTATCTATCGCTGCATTTCTGGATATATTCAATAGCCAAGTAAAAAAACGCCCTTTATCGGAGGAATAAGAGTCAGATTTATTCCACACTTTAATGAAGACATCTTGAAGAACTTCTTCTGCAATTTCTACATCTTTAACTATGTTATTTATGATTCCAAAAATATTTTCAGAATACATATCGTAAATTTGGGAGAAAGCAACTTCATTTTGTTTCTTCAACTGTAAAATGAGCTCGTCTGGTTGCATTTATAATTTTTTCTAAAACTACTTAATTAAAATCATTTGGCAAATCTTCTTTAAAAAAAAGGAAATTGTGGAATGCTAACCACAATTTCCAATCTATCAACAAAAAAACAACCATAACAAAAAAACACTCTAATCTCAACTACATCTATTTACGCAAATAAGTCTCTTAAGGTTTATTATATTAATTGAAATGAATTGTAGTTTCACACGACTATATCTCTAAAAGCGTATTTTCGCGGCTTATGAAGATGATACGAGTTATTATACCAGCGTTTAACGAGGAGAAGTCTATTTCTAAAGTCATTGGTGATATCCCGCCTCATATTACAGAGATTATAGTCGTGGACAATAATTCTACAGATCACACCAACAAGGTGGCTGTAAATGCAGGCGCAACCGTTCTTTCAGAATCCAAATCTGGCTACGGGAATGCCTGTTTGAAAGGCATGTCTTATTTAAAAACTCTGGATCAGCAAACCGATATAGTTGTCTTTTTAGATGGGGATTATAGTGACTACCCCGAGGAAATAGATAAAATCCTCGCGCCAATTATCAATGATCATATTGATTTTGTGATAGGAGCTAGAGTCAAATCAAAACGAGAGTCTGGCTCAATGACTTTTCCACAAGTATTTGGTAATTGGCTAGCTACATCACTGATGCGAGTTTTCTTTAAATCAAAATTTACAGATCTAGGCCCTTTCCGGGCTATAAAATATGAAAAACTGTTAAATTTGAAGATGGAAGATAAAACCTACGGGTGGACTGTAGAAATGCAACTGAAAGCTCTAAAACAATCTTTATCTTACACTGAAGTTGAAGTTCGATATAGAAACCGAATAGGACAATCTAAAGTCTCTGGAACTGTGAAAGGGGCAATTATGGCTGGCATAAAGATACTAGGTTGGATTTTTAAATATACATTTAAATGATACTTGACTATATTATAATTGGTATTTACAGCATTGCTTTATTAGTTATCTTACTCTACAGTTTAGCTCAGCTTCAACTTGTTCTGAATTATAAGAAGGCCAAACAGCAAGTTTCAAAAAACCCTATAGAACCTCAAGAGTGGCCAAAAGTGACGATCCAACTCCCGCTTTATAATGAAAAATATGTGGTTAAGCGCTTATTAGATAATATTTCTAAACTAGAGTATCCTTCCTCACAGCTCGAAATTCAAGTTTTAGACGATTCTACAGATGAATCTAAAGCCTATACCAAAAAACTAACTGAAGACTTAATTCAAAGAGGAATAAATGCTAAATACATCCACAGAACCAATAGGATAGATTTTAAGGCTGGAGCTCTACGCGAAGGTCTTGACGAAGCTGAAGGAGAATTTATTGCAGTTTTTGATGCGGACTTTTTACCTCAGCCCAACTGGCTAAAGCGAACTATTCCTCATTTCAACACTCCTCATATTGGTGTAGTCCAAACCCGTTGGGGACATGTGAATAGAGATTACAGCTTATTGACCAAAATACAAGCCTTTGCTTTAGATTTTCATTTTCTCGTTGAACAAGTAGGTAGAAAATACGGGGGTCACTTTATCAACTTTAATGGAACTGCCGGAATCTGGAGAAAATCTTGTATTTTGGATGCAGGGAATTGGCAGGGAGATACGCTTACAGAAGATCTAGATTTAAGCTATAGAGCCCAGCTCAGAGGCTGGACCTTTATCTATCTTAAAGATGTGGTGACTCCAGCAGAACTCCCTGTGGTTCTAAGTGCCGCAAGGTCTCAACAATTTCGATGGAATAAAGGAGCTGCAGAAAATTTCAGGAAGAATTTTTCTAAAATTTGGAAAAGCAATGATCTAAAACTGCTTTCTAAATTACACAGCTTTTTTCATTTGCTTAATTCCAGTATGTTCTTATTGATTTTGACGGTGGCTATTTTAAGCATCCCTATCCTTTATATTAAATTTCAACAAGAGTCTTGGGATATTATATTTTATATTTTGGCGGCTATGGGATCTAGCACCTTTATTTTTATATATGGATATTGGACCAGTTACAAAGAAATCCATAAAGGTGGATTGGTTTCTTTTTTTAAGTTTGTAGGCTTGTTTATCCCTTTTTTCTCTATTGCCATGGGTCTTTCTGTTCATAATAGTTTAGCGATTTTAGAAGGTCATTTTAATAAAAAATCAGCTTTTATTCGCACACCAAAATTCGATATTTCCTCCAATACAGATACTTGGAAAGATAAAACCTACATCAACAAAAAACTTTCTATCCTTAACGGCATAGAGTTTTTACTCTTTTGTTATTTCATATACGGTTTATACAGCGCCTATCTCACTCAAGATTTTGGTTTGGTCATTTTCCACTTGATGCTCACCTTTGGTTTTGGTTTTATTTCCTTTAAAACCTTATTTTCCAATCACTGATGGACTCAAAAGCTTTGCATATTTTCCTAAGGTTTTTTTGCGTGGCAGTACTTTGTATCCTCTACTATTGGATAGGCTATAAGCTAGATAGAACCAGCTTTTGGTTGCTGTTCTCTCTTTACACTTCAGCTTTTGCAGCCTCCTACTTTTTGATGCAAAGCGGTGTCAAATTAAACTATTTAATCGGTCTAAGCTTTGGTTTAAAGCTCATCTTCCTTTTTGCTATTCCTGAATTGTCTCAAGATTTTTATAGATTTATTTGGGACGGTATGCTAACGGTAAAAGGCTATAACCCTTATTTGCATCTCCCTGTTGAACTGATGACTACTACAGAATTTAATTCTGAAAGTTTCAATGTGCTACTTTATGATAAGATGGGTGAACTGAGTGCCAATAATTATTCAAACTATCCACCTGTGGCGCAATTTGTTTATGCATTTTCTTGGCAAATTGCTGGTGAGAATCTACTGCTAAATATTGTTTTATTAAGATGTTTCAACCTGATTGCAGAACTTGGAATATTGATTTATGGCTTGAAAATTTTAAAAAAAATAAATTTACCAAAAAGACAGATATTGCTTTTTATTCTAAATCCGCTTGTCATTATAGAATCTACTGGAAATCTTCATTTTGAAGTTATGATGATTGCTTTTTTTATCCTTGTGCTCTATCAGCTCTCACGAAATAAATTTAAAACTGCAGCAGTATTTTGGTCTCTTTCAGCGCTTTCGAAACTGATGACGCTCATGTTTTTGCCTCTTCTATGGGCCTTTTTCAGGAAACAGAATAAGAGTTTTATAAAATCAATACAAACCGCTTTAAGCTTTTATATACTTGTTGGTTTGTGTTTTGCTGGAGCCTATTTTATATTTTGGGACAAGGCTTTTATAGGTAATTACCAAAGCAGTTTGGGGCTGTATTTCAATAATTTTGAATTTAATGCAAGTATTTACTATGTGTTACGATGGATTGGTTTTCAATTTGCAGGCTACAATCTTATCGCTATTTTCGGGAAGGCTTTGGCTATTACCGCCTTTTTAGTCATTTTATGGTTAAGCTTTAGAAAAAGGAAAATTGACTTAAAAAAACTTTTTATACACATGCTTTGGGCCGTAACAGGCTATTATTTACTATCCACAACAGTACATCCTTGGTATTTGTTATTACCATTGGTTTTGAGTGTTTTTACCACTTACAAATATATGTTGATTTGGTCTTATCTAGTGATTTTGAGTTATGCAGCTTACCAAACCGATATCGTAAACGAGAAAAGCCCACTCATCACTTTGCAATATGCAATAGTGATTGTAAGCTTAAGTTTCGAAATTTTTTATCCAAAATCTCTTAATCGATCTTAATCGCGCGTTTTTTCATCAAAAAATAACCGCCAATTGCCAAACCACCAATTAGACCTACCCAAATTTGTCCATCAATAGGAGCAGGAACGTCAATTGCATTATTACCATCATCACCTGATCCAGGCAAACTTGGAGGTTGTGCTATAACAGACCCTACAGAAAAAAGTAAAACAATGAGAAAAAAAAGTGTTTTTTGAATTTTCATGACTATTAATTAACTGTTAATAGAACAAAAATAGAAAAAGATATTTTAATTCAATATTTAAATATTTTCAAAAATTCACTAAAATTGCTTAAAAATCTAAAAACTTTTTCAAATTACTAAAAACTCAACAGAAATACTAGAACCTTACAAGCGAAAAAAGCCTGTGCCGAATTCATTTCGGTAAAACGATTTATTGTGACATTATAGGTTTAATTTGGTATAAACGACATAAAACAAAACTAGGTATAGGTATATTTAAGTATTTTTGAATTAAATATACGTTATGAAAGTTTACTTATTGTCGTTTATTCTAATACTCCTATTGCATTTTAACACAAAGGCACAAAGTAGTAATAAAATTGAAAACATCGCTACCATCGAAATTATCAATGATGAAAATGTAAGTATCGAAGGAGATACTATTTCTTTAAATAACATCCATAAAAAGGTAATAGAAATATTTAGCTCGGTGACCATGCAAGCTGAATCTTTTTCTAGTTTAACACTTATCGTGAATCAAACCGTTTCTGAAAATACTATTGAAAACATCAAATATCAGATTAGATCTACTCCTGTTCAATTTATAAATTTACAACGCACTACTATAAATACTTATGATGGGATTGAAGTGACCCAGAATGTATTAGATCAATACAATACGCTTATCTCCTACTGGAGTAGTCTTGATGCAGAGTCTAGATATTACAGAGCATCAGACCTAGAATTTGTAGAATCGGTAGCACTTAATATGACGATGGATCAAAGAATTAGAAATGAAAAACTTCTCGGTTATTTACCTTTTGTAAAAGCAGAACCTAAATTTCCAGATCTATTTATGCTGAAGACTCTTCCCAATAAAACCTATATATTTGTTCGAGAAAAGGATACTTTGGATAAGGATACTGCTTTTAAGGAATTTAAAAATAATACATATCGCTTAAAACGCAGAATTATAGATGAGCAGAATGTAGTAATTATAGACATTTTGAAAGACTAGTTGCCTTTAATTCTTGTCCACAATTCAGAAAACAGAGCCTTTACATCCTCTCTGGTTTTTGGTTCTTCAGTAATTATTAATTCGTTATCAACTTCAGATAAGCTGTAAGAAAACACAAATTTCTCTGAAGCTGGGTCTAAACTTACCAAACCAAAACGCAAGTCATTAAAATACAATTCATTCTCTCGTTCAGAAATTATAAACCAACCGTTGGTTATGTTGGTTAACCGCTCTAAATTTTCGTATTTCAATAAGCCTTCTATTTTTTCATGCTGCTTAGGGTAAGCTCTAAATTGAATAGGTTGCGAATCGAAAATAGAATACTCACCAATAAGAATTGCAGTTGACGTTTTTACATTGGCAGACCATAATAAAATATTAAGTGGTGATGGCCTGGTCTCTAGTTCAGTATAGGAAATGTTTTGAGCGGCTAAAGCATTTTCAAATTTATCGAAGGCAAATCCCTTAGACACAAGAGATAGTATGAGATAGCTAGAACTGATTATCAATCCCCATCGATTCAATCGACGCCGCTTTACAGAAGTTCTTTGGTACCTTGAAGCTGCAATTAAACAAATCAAGAATGGTAAGGTATACAAAGGATCTATTACAAAAATCGATTTGAAGGCTATTCTCAGGTCTAAAGGCCAGAATAGTTGAGTTCCCCAAGTTGTAAAACAATCTAGTAACGGGTGGGTAAAGAGACCCAAAAATACTAGGGAAGACCAGTTTTTCCAGCTCGCCTGTTTATGAATTCTGGACAGTAAATAGCCCAAAATAGGAGCCATAAGAACTGAGAATACGATAGAATGTGAAAAGCCTCTGTGAATCTCTAAAGCAGTGACGGTATCGTAGAAGTTACCTATAAAGACATCCAAATCTGGAATAGTCCCAGCGACGGCTCCGTATATCATAGCCTTGTTGCCCACTTTACGTCCTAGGACCAGTTCTCCTACGGCGGCACCTAAAACAATTTGTGTTAGCGAATCCATTAAACAGTTACAAATTGAATAGTTTCTTTATACGATTGCTTTAAAAGTACAGTTTTATCTTTTACTATATGCTGTATCGCTGCATCGTCGTAATGACGTATGGTAAACAGAGAGACGCCTTTCTGATGATCTACTTTAAATTTCGCCTTAAATATATCAATCAATTTATCTACGTTTTTAAATTTATTATCTACACAAACTGAAAAACTAATCGCTGAATTCTGAATAAGATCTACCTTGACTTGATGTTTGTGAAAAAGGGCAAAAACCTCACTGATATTTTCTTCAACAAAAAACGAAAAGTCTAAGGTGGAGAGTGAAAGAAAAACCAAATCTTTTTTAACAATATAGCATGGTAACAAAGGCTTAATCAATTTACCTTTTCCCACTTTTGTACCTCTATTTTTGGGATTATAAAACGACTTTACAAAAAGCGGTATTTCTTTTTGTTGCAAGGGTTGCAACGTTTTAGGGTGAATAACAGATGCTCCAAAAAAGGCAAGCTCAATGGCTTCCTCATAAGAAATCTGCTCCAAGAGTTTAGTATTTTCAAAGACATTAGGATCGCCATTAAGCACTCCAGGGACATCTTTCCAGATTGTGACATTTTCTGCATTGAGACAATAGGCGAAAATACCCGCTGTATAATCGGAGCCTTCTCGGCCTAAGGTGGTTGTAAAATTATTGGAATCGGAGCCAATAAAACCTTGAGTGATACTTAATTCCTCCTTATTAATATGTTTGAAGATTTTTTGCTGAGTATTTTCCCAATTTACTTCAGCATCTCTGTAGGTGTCGTCTGTATCTATTAAATTCCTACAATCATGCCACACGTTGTCTAACCCAACAGACTTGAGGTAGTAGCTAACAATACTCGTACTAATAAGCTCCCCAAAACCAACCACTTGATCGTAAACAAAGTCGTAATTTGGGGACTTATTCCTATCGAAGAAAATCGACATTTCATCAAAGAAATAATTGGTTCTGGTATAAACAGGATGAGATCTGTCTTCAAACAATTCATCTAAAATTTCATAATGATCGTTTTTGAGTTCAGAAATCGCTACTGAAAAATCCTTGCTTTTACTAAAATAAAGCGAGATAATAGTTTCAAGCTTATTGGTGGTTTTACCCATGGCAGAAATGATAACGACTTTCTGTTTAGGACCTGTCGTTTCTAAAACTGTAGCTACATTTCTTACCCCTTTGGCATCTTTTACAGATGCTCCTCCAAATTTGAATACTTGCATTTACTTAAGATTTAAAATGGTTGATTTGCTCTTCGTTAAGTTGGACGGTACGCCATTCCTTAAAAACTTTTGCTCCATATTTTTCATAGAAATCAATAGCATTTGTGTTCCAGTCTAGTACCACCCACTCTACCCTTTTAATTTTTTGAGTTTTGGAGTACATTATAACAGACTCAAACAAAGCTTTACCAATAGATTTCCCCCGCATAGGTTTGGTAACAATTAAATCCTCAAGGTGAACCGTTTCTCCCTTCCAAGTAGAAAATCTTGAATAAAACAAGGCCATACCTAACACTTTAGAATTGACTTCGGCAACAAAACATTTGTACAGTGGATTTTTTCCAAAACCGAAATTACGAAGTTCTTCTAGGGTAACTTGAACAGCATCGGGTTCGTTTTCATAGACCGCAAGTTCTTGGATAAGCTCTAGCATATCTGGTAAATCCTCTTGAGTAGCAAACCGTACTTTGAAATCCATTTTTCGATAATTTTGGAGTAAAAATAATGAAGTAAAAATTAAAACGATTCACTTTCACGATTACATTGTGTTTTTTTTTCTATTTTTGGGGCAGCTACAACGATTTCGCTATGAAAAAAACCAATCAAACTCTCGGAGAGTTTATAATTGAAAATCAAGAATCTTTTAAATATACATCTGGGGAGCTCTCTAGGCTCATTAATTCTATCAGACTAGCCGCCAAAGTGGTTAACCATGAGGTGAATAAAGCCGGTTTAGTAGATATCGTAGGTGATTATGGTGGCCAGAACATTCAAGGTGAAGATCAGAAAAAATTGGATGTTTATGCCAACGATACCTTTATACAAACCCTAATCAATAGAGAGATTGTTTGTGGAATTGCTTCAGAAGAAAATGATAGTTTTATAACCGTACATGGCAACAATAAAGATCATAAGAACAAATATGTGGTCTTGATGGATCCACTTGATGGTAGTTCCAATATAGATGTGAATGTCTCGGTGGGGACTATATTTTCAATTTATAGACGGATTACACCTACTGGACAGCCTGTAGGAATGGAGGATTTCCTCCAGCCAGGGAATCAACAAGTTGCTGCAGGATATATTATTTATGGCACCTCCACAATGCTGGTTTACACCACAGGTCACGGCGTAAATGGATTTACGCTTAACCCAGCTATTGGAACTTATTATCTTTCTCATCCTGACATGAAGTTTCCAGACGACGGGAATATTTATTCCATTAATGAAGGGAATTATATCCATTTTCCACAAGGGGTTAAAGACTACATAAAATACTGCCAGGAACAACGCGATAATGATCCTTATACCTCTAGATATATAGGGTCCTTAGTGTCGGACTTTCACAGGAATATGATAAAAGGAGGCATTTACATGTATCCTAAAAGCTCGAGTGCAGAAAAAGGAAAACTAAGATTACTTTACGAATGCAATCCTATGGCTTTTATCGCTGAGCAAGCGAATGGAAAGGCCTCCGATGGTTTTAAAAGAATCCTAGATATCCAACCTACAGAGTTGCACGAACGTGTTCCTTTTTTCTGCGGAAGTAAGAAAATGGTAGAGAAAGCGGAAGACTTCATGAAAGCAGCTCATCCAAAAGAGGCTGAAACTACTGGAGCTTAATCTTCAGATTCTATAAAATACTTATAAAAATCGAATGAAAAGTTTCCTTCAAAAAGCTTTTTGGATTTGTTCACAATGCTTCGTGACTGATCTTCAGAGTAACCAAGGCCTACAGCATATTTGATAATTAAAAATTCCTCAGCTTTGTCCATTTCTCTATCGACATAAATGATCCTAAGCAAATCAAATAGATATTCTAGCCTTTGGGTTTTAGAATTGATAGCATACACTGGAAATGAAGCTGAATTATCGAGTATTTTTTCATAGTTCTCTTCAGAAACATCAAATTTCTTTGAAAAACGCTTTAATAACTTTTCTTCAATTGGCTTTATTTCTCCATCTATGGCAGCAAGGGTGACTAAGTTGGCGAAGTGATTAAGTTTTGTTGATTTTCTTATATTTTCGTAAAAATCTTCGGTAGACATGAGATTAAATTTTTGATAAATATAATATTATTTAAGTCTTAAAATTGTATTGAATTTCATTTTTGTAATTTGCGACACTATGAAGAAAAAAATAATTGGAAGATTAGACAAAGCAAATTTTCCTGACTTAAAATTAAAGGACATCTCTATAAAAGTGGATACTGGTGCTTATACGTCGTCAATTCATTGCGAGAATATGGAGGAAAAAGAAGATGGTCTGCACTGTATCTTTTTAGATGAAGAGCCTTCAAAATACAACCACAAGCCTTTCATTTTCAGTAATTACAATAAAATAAGAGTAAAAAGCAGTAATGGAATTGCTCAAAAAAGATATGAAATAAAGTCTAACATAGAAATTTTCGGAAAAGTTTATAAAATTTCACTTTCTTTGAGCAATAGAAAAGAGATGAAACATCCCGTACTTTTGGGGCGTAAATTCTTGAATAAAAAATTTATAGTTGACCCAGAATTAAAGAATATATCCTACAATAATTTCCAGCATGAACATTAAAATTTTATCGAGAAATCCAAATTTATATTCTACGAAAAGACTTGTAGAAGCCGCTAAAAAGAGGAAACATGACGTTCAAGTTATTGATCCCTTAAAATGTGATTTAGTTATAGAAAAACGCAATCCAAACATCTACTATAAGGGAGAGTATATTCTAGACACCGATGCTATTATTCCTAGAATTGGAGCTTCGGTTACCTTCTACGGGACTGCCGTTGTAAGACAGTTTGAAATGATGGGAGCCTTTAGTACTATAGAGTCTGAAGCCTTGGTGAGAAGTAGGGATAAGCTAAGAAGCTTACAAGTTTTATCTAGAGCAAAAATTGGCCTTCCAAAAACTGTCTTTACCAACTATTCTAGAGATGTGAATGGGGTAATTCAACAAGTTGGAGGTACACCTTTGGTGATTAAGCTTTTAGAAGGCACACAAGGTCTAGGAGTGGTTTTGGCCGAAACTAAAAATGCAGCCAAATCTGTTATTGAGGCCTTCAATGGTCTTAAGGCTAGAGTGATTGTCCAAGAATTTATTAAAGAAGCTAAAGGGGCAGACATACGAGTATTTGTGGTGGATGGCCATGTTGTTGGTGCTATGAAAAGACAGGGGAAAGAAGGAGAATTCCGTTCAAACCTTCACCAAGGAGGTTCTGCGGAGGTCATTGAACTTACAGACGAAGAAGAAATTGCTGCTATAAAAGCTGCTAAAGCTATGCGTCTAGGAGTGGCGGGAGTCGATTTATTACAAAGTTCTAGAGGTCCGTTAATTTTGGAAGTAAATTCTTCTCCAGGACTAGAAGGTATCGAAAGAGCAACAGGAAAAGATATTGCCAAGACTATCATTCAGTATATTGAAAAAAATGTGTAATGCCACACATCGATTCTAAAAATGTTCTTCACATCCTAGAGAGAAAAGTATTTCCAGGAGAAAAGGCGCGTATCAATTTTAATACTGCAAAACTATACACAACAACTTCTGTAGAGGTTCCTATAATTATAGAACGAGCAAAAAAACCGGGCCCAGTCCTTTTGGTAACTGCTGGAATTCATGGCGACGAAATTAATGGTGTAGAAACGGTAAGGCAATTTATAGCCAAAGGTATTCATAAGCCTACTCGAGGAACGGTTATTTGTGTACCTGTTCTCAATGTCTTCGGATTTTTGAATATGAAACGGGAGTTTCCAGATGGCAGAGACCTTAATCGCATGTTCCCTGGATCCAAAAAAGGAGCTTTAGCAAGTCGGTTTGCTTATCAATTTGCAACTGAAATTCTGCCTCTTGCAGATCACTGCTTCGATTTTCACACTGGCGGTGCTAGTCGTTTTAATGCTGCGCAAATTCGCGTAGACAAAACCGACAAAGCCTCTGAGGATCTCGCCAAAGTCTTCAACGCTCCGTTTACTGTTTACTCTTCAACCATCAAAAATTCTTACCGCAGCACTTGTCTCAAACAAGGTAAGACCATACTTCTCTTCGAAGGTGGAAAATCTCAAGATAGCAGCAAACACATTTCAAAGTACGGCGTAGATGGTTTAAAGCGAATCATGAAACATTTTGACATGCTGAAATCTAACTTTGATGCTGAGGATCCTGTAGACTCAACAAAATTTATTTCCAGTACCTATTGGATGAGAGCCAAATATAGCGGACTTCTTCACATCAAGATTCCCATTGGTAAATTCGTTCAACGAGGAGAATTTGTAGCCACTATTACAGATCCGTATGGAAGTTTTAGGCATAAGGTAAAGGCTAGCAACACAGGTTATATCATCAATGCCAACCAGTCCCCCATCGTTTATCAAGGTGATGCGATTTTTCATATTTCCAAAGACGATGCAGATGGATAAGACCAGTCTAAGACAAAAATATAAAGCGTTAAGAAGTGATTTTTCCTTAGACCAAATTGATGAGCTTAGCCTTCAAATTGCCAACCAAAGTTTAAAACTCGACATTTGGGATTTAGAATTTTACCATATCTTTCTTACTATTGAAAACCAAAAGGAAATCAATACAGAATATATACTTCATATTATCTTTGGAAAAGACGCCAATGTGGTAATCCCAAAAATGAGAGGTCAAGATCTTGAGCACTATTTATTGACAGATACCACTAAACTGAAACTTAACCAATGGAATATTCCTGAACCTGTAAATGGAATTAAAATAGATCCTCAACAACTGGATCTTGTCTTTGTTCCTTTACTTGGATATGATACTTTAGGAAACAGAGTGGGTTACGGAAAAGGATTCTACGATAGATTTTTATCGAGCTGTAAAAAAGACGTCATCAAAGTAGGTCTCTCTTTTTTTCCTCCAGACGAGGATATTTTAGAAGTCGATGATTATGACATTGCTTTAGATTATTGCATTACTCCAAAAGCAGTTTATACCTTCAAACAAAGCTAGTCTTTACACCCACAATCTCCAGAGCCACATGAGGATGAGGCCGTTTTAGACTTGAAGAAGAATTTCTTAATCAAAAAAGCTACGGCTGTCATAAAAATAAGAAGAACTAGAATTTCTTGTAACATCAATTTATTATTTTAAAATTTGAAAAGCTATTAGAGCAACTACATAAGCGAATCCAGACATTCCAAATAATTGAATCATCGGCCACTTCCAGGTTCCAGTTTCTTTTCTTACAATAGCTAATGTACTCATACACTGCATTGCAAAGGCATAAAATAGCAAAAGGCTAATACCACTTGCAAAGGTAAATAATGGACCTCCTAAAATTGGGTTGGTCTCTGCTGCCATTCTGTTTTTTATGGTTTGCTCATTATCATTTTCCACACTATAAATCGTCGCTAAGGTTCCTACAAATACTTCGCGGGCTGCAAAAGAAGCGATGATCGCTATTCCTATTTTCCAATCGTAACCTAAAGGAATAACAGCTGGCTCTATCGCTCTACCGGCATATCCAATATAAGAATTCTTGAGCTTATAGGATGAGATTTCAGTATTGATTTCTTCTTGGGATAGCTCTGTCACATCTAAAGATGCAGTAACAATAGATTCAGCGTTATCAAAATCATCCGTTGGGCCATAACTTGCCAAAACCCACAAGATAATAGAAATCGCAAGAATAATTTTCCCAGCTCCAAAAACAAAAGATTTAGTTTTTTCGATCACCGTATAAAATACATTTTTAAAAATGGGCATCTTATAATCTGGCATTTCAACTACGAAATAGGACTTAAATTCAATTTTTAGCATTTTGCTAGCTAACCAGCCAGAAACAACGGCAGTCACAAAGCCAAGCAGATACAAAAGCATCAAGGTAATTCCTTGATAATTAAACACTCCAAGCCAACGCTCGTCTGGAATCACCAAACCTATAATGATAAGATATACAGGAAGTCTTGCAGAACAAGTAGTAAAAGGAACCACCAATATGGTCACTAGCCTTTCTTTCCAACTCTCTATATTTCTTGCAGCCATAACCGCGGGTATAGCACAGGCTGTCCCTGAGACTAGAGGGACAACACTCTTGCCACTCATCCCAAATTTTCGCATAATTCTATCCATCAAAAAGACGACTCGACTCATATAACCCGTTTCTTCCAAAATAGAAATGAACAAAAACAAAAAGGCGATTTGTGGAACAAAAATAACGATCCCTCCTATTCCTGGTATGATTCCTTCAGAAATTAGGTCTGAAAGCATTCCTACAGGGAAAACATCTTTTACGTATTCGCTCAGCGCCAAGAAACTTTCGTCAATAAAATCCATGGGATAAGTCGACCAATCGTAAATAGTCTGGAAAATCAAAAAAAGAATAGCTAAAAAAATCACATAACCCCAAACTTTATGAATCAAGAGCCTATCTATAGAAGCTCTTAAGCCTTTTGCTAAAGCTAAATTCTTGGTCAAGGTTTCTTTTAAGGTTTCATTGATAAACTGATACCGCTTTATAGTTTCCTTTTGCTGAAGGCGTTTAATTTCTGAATCTGATTTTGGTTTGAATCCATTTTCTGATGAAATCCTATTTCTATTGGTTTTACCAAAATTGACGTCCTGAGTAATCACCAACCATAATTTGTATAAATCTTGGTTAGGGTAAGCTTTCTTTAAAGACTCAAAATACTGTTTATCTATTTTTGAAGCCTCTAGGCAAGGAGTCACAGATAGTTTTTGATAATCCAATATGGATTGCTTAAGCTCAGTAAATCCCTTATTTTTTCTAGCACTTATCAGATTAACTTTGGTCTTCAGCCGTTTTTCTAGTAAACCCACATCTAGCTGAATGCCTTTCCTATCCATACGATCTGCCATATTGATAGCTAAGATGGTTGGCAAACCTAAATCCTTGATTTGGGTAAACAGTAAAAGGTTTCGCTTTAAATTTTCGATATCACTTATAACGACAACAACATCTGGGTAATCTTTATCATTCTTATTCAACAGTAGTTCAATGACCACATTTTCATCTAAAGAAGTTGCATTAAGACTGTAGGTGCCTGGAAGATCTAGAACATGAGCTTTCAGGTTTCTAGAGAGTTTTACAACCGCTTCTTTCTTCTCGACAGTAATGCCAGGATAGTTCCCCACCTTTTGGTTGAGACCGGTCAAGTTATTAAATACTGAAGTTTTACCTGTGTTGGGATTCCCAACTAGAGCGACATTTATTTGTTTACTCATCAGGAATAAGTTCAATGTGAATCAGCTTTGCTGTTTCTCTTCTAATCGATAAAAAAGTATCATTAATATTGAGATATAGCGGGTCTTTAAAGGGAGCAATCTGTATCAATTCAACATGATTTCCTGGCAAACACCCCATTTCTAAAAGCTTAAGTGGTATATCCTGAGAAGTCATCTCACCAATAATAGCCTTCTGTCCTTTTTTTAAACTAGCGATCGTCAACATTTATTTAGAATGATTTTAAACAAAGATATGAAGCTTTCTCGAAAATCAACAAGCTTTTTAATCATAATTACCACAAGATTCTAAAATGAGTACAAGTTAAGACTCTTCATCTATTTAGAGAAAGGTATTGTAAAGCCTTAGGGAAAAAATTATCTTTGCCTTTCTCTTAAAACAAACAAAATGATAATTAAAAAGGTAGTTGAGCTAATAGAAAGCGATCAAGTTCTACAGGACTATAAAGTTAATGGTTGGGTGAGAGCCTTTAGGAGTAATCGGTTTATCGCTTTAAACGATGGATCTTGTTTAGAGAATTTACAATGCGTCGTCGATTTTGAAAATACAGATGATGAAGTTTTAAAAAAAATAACAACAGGTGCTGCCATTTCTGTTTCTGGAACTTTAAAAGAAAGTGAGGGAAAAGGACAGAGTGTAGAATTGGAAGTGAAATCCATCGACATTCTTGGAGAAGCTCATCCAGAAGATGTGAAGAAAACCATTCTTCAGCCTAAAAAGCACTCTTTTGAAAAATTAAGAGAACAAGCTCATTTGAGAGTAAGAACAAATACGTTTGGGGCGGTAATGAGAATGCGATCCAAACTATCTTTTGCTGTACACCAATACTTCAATGACAACGGTTTCTATTACGTGAACACGCCTATTGTTACTGGAAGTGATGCTGAAGGAGCAGGAGAAATGTTTAAAGTCACCAACTTAGACTTAAAAAACCCACCAAAAACTAAAGACGGCGAGATTGATTTTTCCCAAGACTTCTTCGGAAAAGAAACCAATCTAACGGTTAGCGGTCAATTGGAAGCTGAGACTTATGCATTGGGCCTAGGAAAAGTATATACCTTTGGACCTACCTTTAGAGCAGAAAACTCCAATACGACTAGACACCTAGCGGAATTCTGGATGATTGAACCAGAAGTCGCCTTTTGTGATTTAGAAGGCAATATAGATTTAGCCGAAGATTTCATCCAATATGTCTTGAAATATATTACAGAGCATTGTAAATCTGATTTAGAATTTTTGGAAAACAGACTTCTTGAAGAGGAAAAATCTAAGCCAGAAAAAGATAGATCACCGATGCCTCTGCGTGAAAAAATAGATTTTGTCCTCAAAAACAATTTCAAGAGAGTCTCCTATACTGAGGCTATTGATATCTTAAGAAATTCGAAACCTAACAAAAAGAAAAAATTCAATTATATCATTGAAGAATGGGGGGCAGATTTACAAAGTGAGCACGAGCGCTATCTCGTAGAGAAACATTTTGGCTGTCCAGTTGTGATTTATGATTACCCAGCTGATATCAAAGCCTTTTACATGCGACTGAATGACGATGGCAAAACCGTAAGAGCCATGGATGTTCTTTTCCCAGGTATTGGCGAAATTGCAGGAGGTTCACAAAGAGAAGAACGCTACGATGTTTTACTTTCTAAAATGAGAGAAATTGGGATAGATGAAAAAGAGTTGTGGTGGTATTTGGACACCAGAAAATTTGGAACTTGTGTTCACTCTGGCTTTGGATTAGGCTTTGAACGTCTTGTGTTATTTGCTACAGGAATGTCAAACATAAGAGATGTTATTCCTTACCCTAGAAGCCCTCAAAATGCAGAATTTTAAGCTAGGAGATTGCATTGAAAGTCATCACGTGTTAGCCCTAGAAAAAAAGATCCGGCTTCAGGACTATGGATTTACTGTGTTTGAGTCAATTAAAACTAAGAGCGCTTTAAAAAAGGCCATTAAGAAAGGTCTTATCTTTCTTAATGATCGAGTTGCTGAAACATCAGATTGGATAGAACAAGGTCAAATTTTGGAATTGTATGCCGAAGAGCTTCATCATAAAAAGAAAGTTTTTCCATTACGACTCGAGGTTATTTTTGAGGACGACTCTATGGCTGTGGTGAATAAGCCTGAAGGATATCCTACCAATGGGAATTATTTTAAAACCATTGAAAATGCCTTAGCCTTTAATCTAAAAGTCTCTTCAGAAAAAGATAAACTCCCCTATCCACAGCCCGTTCACAGACTCGATAATCCTACATCTGGCCTACTGATAATTGCTAAAACCTTAACTTCAAAATCCTCCCTTTCAGTTTTATTCGAGCACAATAAGGTTCATAAAACCTATTTAGCTATCGTTGAAGGACACTTCGATCCTCTTAGTGATATCATAAGCCTAGATATTGATGGAAAACAAAGTTCTACCAACTATAGGGTTGAAAAAGCGTTTAAAATAAATCAAGAGAATTTCAGTGTATTGAGCTTAAAGCCTAGCTCCGGGAGAACCCATCAGCTGAGAATTCACCTCTCAAAAATAGGTCATCCTATAGTTGGTGACAAAACCTATGGTTCCCTTATAACATCTAACACGCTAATGTTATTTGCTTCCTCTCTCGAGCTCCATCATCCTAAAACCAATAAAAGATTAAGTTTCGAAACAGAATTACCACATAAATTCGTTAAATTTATAAATAGGAGTTTGTAATCTTTTAGATTTGAAATGCAGTAACCCAACCTAATTTTGATTAGTGTTCTCCATCAAATAAGTAAAAAATTGACTAAAACATAATGCTTAAACAAGGCCTAAATTTAAAGTTATCACAAAAACTATCGCCTCAACAAATCCAGTTGATGAAGCTGATACAGCTTCCTACCTTGGCCTTTGAGCAAAGAGTAAAGCAGGAATATGAAGAAAATCCTGCCTTGGATGCTGGCAAGGAAAAGGATGAATTTGAAGATGAATTCAGTAATGAAAATACCGAAGAGGAAAGGGATATTATTGAAACAGAATTTGATGTAGATGATTATTTGAGTGATGATGAAGTTCCTAGTTATAAATTAAAGGCCAATAATTACAGTGCCGACGACGAAGACAAACAAGTCCCTTATGCCTCTGGGACCTCCTTTTCTCAATTTCTTAAAACACAATTACAAACCTTTAGTTTTAAAGAAAATCAAGAAGAAATCGCCTTTTTTCTAGTAGGTAGCGTTGATGATAGTGGATATATAAGACGTTCCCTTATAGATATTGTAGATGATTTGGCTTTCACCCAAAACATCTATACCGACGAAAAAACCGTAGAAAAGGTTCTGAAAATAGTTCAATCTCTAGATCCAGCTGGAGTTGGCGCTAGAGACTTGAGAGAATGTTTATTGATTCAACTTCACAGAAAAAATAAGACAGAGAGCGCTGACTTAGCCTACAGAATCGTTGATGAGGCGTTTGATAAGTTCAGTAAAAAGCATTATGAAAAGCTCATTCAAAAATTTTCTATTTCCGAAGAAAAACTCAAAGAAGCTATTGAAGAAATTGAACATCTCAACCCAAAACCTGGCGCTTCTTTTTCCGGAAATAGTAGATCGGTAGAGCATGTCATTCCAGACTTTGCCATTCACATAAAAAATGGAGAGCTGGAGCTCACCTTGAATGGTAGAAATGCGCCAGAAATGCATATTTCACGTGATTATTCCAATATGCTGAAGGGATACAAAGAGTCTACTAAAAAAACGAGAGAACAGAAAGAAGCAGTCTTTTTCATCAAACAAAAACTAGATTCTGCAAAGTGGTTTATCGATGCTATAAAACAAAGACAAGACACCTTGTACTCTACCATGTATTCTATTATGATTCATCAAAAAGACTACTTTTTGTCTGGTGATGAAAGGAGCTTGAAGCCGATGATCCTAAAAGATATCGCAGAGAAAATCAATATGGACATCAGTACTGTTTCTCGAGTGGCTAATAGCAAATATGTGGAAACACCTTATGGAACTTTTTTGATTAAAAGTTTCTTTTCAGAATCAATGACAAACGAAGAAGGGGAAGAAGTATCCACTAGAGAGATTAAAAAAATCTTAGAAATGACTATTGATTCAGAAGACAAAAAGAAGCCGCATACCGATGCTAAATTGGCTCAGATTTTAAAAGAGAAAGGTTATCCTATAGCTCGACGAACTATTGCTAAATATAGAGAACAATTGGATTTGCCTGTAGCCAGACTTCGTAAGGAAATATGAAATCACTAAGGCGATTTTCTAAAGCAGTATCCATTCTTGGCCATCCACTCTGGATGCCATTACTCGGGTGCTTGTATTACTTCTATGCCATTCCAAATTACTTAGATAACCAACTCATCACGGCAAAACTACTTGCCATTTCCATTCTTACTATTTTCTTACCCATAGTTTTTCTATTTATATCCAAGAATTTAAAACTCATTTCGGATTATGAACTTTCCAAAGTCAGAGAAAGGCGACTATTTTTGATGCTTTTTATCCTTTTGATCTTAGTGTTACTCAACAGAATTATAGACGTCTACAACTATAGAACTCTATTTTATTTTTTCTCGGGCATCTTATTTTCTGGTATTATTTCTTTGCTCTTTAGTATGTTTAGCATAAAAATAAGCCTGCATGCTTTAGGGATAAGTGGATTAACCTGTTTTATTATTGGCTTGAGTTTATCCTTTCATGTAAGCATGCTCCTGTCTATTGTATTTTTTACTCTATTCTTAGGCGTTGTGAGTTCATCTAGAGTGTTTCAAAACGCACATACGGTCCCAGAGATCTTTTTAGGGATTATAGCAGGGATTTTACCTCAGTTATATTTCTTCAGTTATTGGGTATAGCTATAGAAAGAAAAATACGAGACCTGCCTTTATAGGGGTAATGCTCACACGCTCTCCTGTCGACTCAATTTCACCGTCAAAGACTGGGGTAAGACTCATGTTTACAAAAAAGTTGATGGCACCATAACCAAAAGTAAGTTTAGCGCTGGTTCTAAAAGAATTAAGAGCATCAACATCTGTAACAGTATATTGTTCTTCAACCGACTCGAAAGTAGATTTAAAGCGAAATACATAGCCAACATGAACGCCAAGATAAACTCTCCAAAAAGCATACTTATCTATGTCTGAAGATCTCCACCGCAACTCTAGGGGTACTTCAACGATATTGGTCGTAAAGCGGTTGACATTATAGTCACGATCGGGATTTATAGGAAGAAATATATCTTGACCCGCATTAGAATTAACCTGAAGAGATTGACCAAATGTATTAAGATTAAGACCAAGCCCTAAGCCAACTGACAGATTGCGTCTTTTATTAATGGGCATGTCTCTAATGTATCCAAACATAAGACCCCCAGAAAATCCAGATTGTTCAACATCTGAAGGTAATTCTGTCAAAAAATTGAAGCTAAACCCAAAATAAAATTGATCCTCCCTGTAGAGCGAATCATTTTTATTTTCTTCCAACCACTCAAGCTCATCTTGAGCAAGAAGCGAAGAAAAAGAAAAGAAGAAGAAAAGGAGACCTATAAATTTCATGAACAACAAAGATAAAGGAAAGATAAGCTAGTTTATAAACTTAAAAAGGCATTTCTAATTAAGAAATGCCTTTTCAAGTTCAGTAAAACAAGTGCTTATTCTAAATTAAGCGATGCTTCACCTTGTTTAGTAGTATAATTAATTTTTAATGCTTCTGCTTTACGCAATTCTTGTTTGATGTCGGATACTAACCCCATATTAGTTTCTTTATCAACTTTCAAAGCGGTAGTCAACTTATCACGTAATTCTTCACGCTTAGAGAGACGTTCCTCTTTTATAAATTGTTGTACATCGCTGATGCTTGCGTATTTATCATTCAATTGAATTCTGGCTTCTGTACCAAAGGTCTCTTGATATCTTGGTGAAGGTTTCCCCGCATAGATATACATAATCAGATTTTTCTTATCCAATTTTTCGACTTGGTCTGCGAAAGGTAAAATATTTTGAACCTTAAGAGAATTGTCTCTCATTACAGTAACCACCATAAAAAAGAACAAAAGCATAAAAACAATATCCGGTAAAGATGCAGTTGAAATTGCTGGGGTTCCTCCCTCACCTTTCTTTTTAAATTTTGACATAAGTGCTCAAATTTTTATCGTTTAGGTTCTGCTTCAGATAGTTTTTGTGGGAATAACTCTTTTATAACACCAATTCTTTCTTTCAACTTATCCTTATCCCCTTGAAATTCTGGATCGTTGTAAGCATCTTCCATTTCTGTAAAATCGATGTTATATAATCTATTCGCCTCTCTATCTCTTAAGACGTTATAGGCAGCGACAAGTTCGTTTTGTACTGCTATATATCTTCCGTATTGAGTTTTTCTGTCGTTCTGTAAGGAAACAACAGCTTTTACAGGATTATCTGATGAGCTAGTAAGTCTAGGGCCTTGGCAATAATCGCAAGCTTCGTCACCTAGTCCTCCACCATTATCAAGAAAATCAATAGTGGCTTGTCTAAGATTCTTAAACTCCATAATCTCGTCTTCAACTAGAAGATCACCATTGGAATTGACAAGGACAACAAAGATATTACGTTCCTTCAGTATTGGTGGCTCTTCTTGTTCATCATCTATAGGAGGTAATTTCCTTGTAATTCCGCTATCAGTTTCTATAGTTGTTGTGACTAAGAAAAAGATAAGCAAAAGGAAAGCTATATCCGCCATGGATCCAGCGTTTACCTCTGGTGCTGCTCTTTTTGCCATAATTATTTGGTTATGATTTTTCTCACACTAGATAAAAACATCGCTAATACAGCCAGTGCTGCAAGGATGTAAAAAGCTACTAATCCTGCGCTTACCCATCTAGATCCATTAGCAGATAAAATATCTCCGTCCCTCATGGCTGTTTCAGTTCCGCTAGAAACGGCGTAGGAAATAACTATAACTAAGATAAATCCACCTAATGATAACAGTGTTTTCTTAATATTCCCTGTAAAAAGAGCCTTAATAGCAAAGAAAAGAACAGCTAATACAGTCACTCCTAAAATAATGTAGGACACCCACATAAACGGAGCCAAAACACTAGTTTGTAAGGCTGCATCTGCTTCTATCGCCTCGTCCCCAGCGTTGAGAATCCTTATAAAAAGGATAGCTCCCACAACACCGAAAACGATTTTTATGATATTAAATATTTTGTTCATACTGATTATTTGTTTTTATGTGCAACTAAAATGTCAATAAGTGTAATTGAAGCATCTTCCATATCATTCACAATGCTATCAATTTTAGCAATGATATAATTATAAAATATTTGAAGAATAATAGCTACAACAAGACCAAATACGGTTGTTAAAAGGGCGACTTTAATACCACCTGCTACTAAAGAAGGTTGCATATCACCCGCTGCTTCAATTTTATCAAAAGCTTGAATCATACCTATTACAGTACCCATAAAGCCAAGCATTGGTGCTAGAGCGATAAATAAAGATACCCAGGATACATTTTTCTCTAATTGTCCCATTTGAACTCCACCATAAGCAACGACAGCTTTTTCAGAAGCCTCAACGCCTTCATGCATTCTGTCTAGACCTTGATAATAGATAGACGCTACTGGACCACTTGTATTCCTACAAACATCTTTTGCAGCCTCTACACCACCACTCTTCATTGCATCCTCAACGCTTTGAGCAAGCTTTTTAGAGTTAGTTGTTGCTAAGTTTAAGTAAATGATTCTTTCAAAAGCAATCGCTAATCCAAGAATAAGACAAAGAAGTACGATACCCATAAATCCAGGTCCACCTTCAATGAAACGGTTTTTTAATTCTTGATGGAATCCTACGCTTTCCTCAGAACCTTCTGCGGAAGCACTCGCATCATCTTGAACGAAATTGACAGCAGCTTCCGTAAAAACTTCAGAAGTGTTTGCTGCAGTTAAAGTTGTGTTACCAACTGCCATGATTGCCAAAATGGCTAAAATTGAAAATAATCTTTTCATTGTTGTCTGTCTTAGAATTAATAATTAGTGTTTAAATGATTTTAGTTTGTAAGTGAACAGCAGAGAGGAAGGGATTCGAACCCTCGGTTCCGATACAATCGGAACATACGCTTTCCAAGCGCACACCTTCGACCACTCGGTCACCTCTCTAGTTTTAAAATGAACATTTATTAACGCATAGCAAATAAATAAAAAAAAATAGTTTTACAAGAAGAAATGAGCGTTAATTTTTTAATTCATTTCTCCGCGTAGTGAAGTTTCAAATATAGTTTTAAATACTTTAGGCCCTAATTTTTTGGACAAAAGATACATCATTTTCCCGACAGCAGCCTCTGTCGTAATGTCTCCTCCACTTATAACTCCAATGTTTTTTAAGCCCGCACTCGTAGCGTATTTGCCCATTATCACTGACCCGCCAACACACTGAGTCACATTTACAACTTTCACTCCTCGATCTATAACCGACTTTAAAAGCTCCAAAAACCATGGATCTGTTTTCGCATTTCCACTCCCAAAAGTTTCTAAAACAATCCCCTCGAGATGCGGAATGTTAAAAATATGACTTAAAGTTTTATAATTAATTCCAGGAAATAGTTTCAATATGAGAATATTATCATTTAAGAGCTTATGAACTAGCATTTTCTTTCTCACATTGGGCTTGATCAATTTATCGTAGCTGATCTTGAGATTAACACCCGATTCTGCAATAGGAGGAAAATTTGAAGACGCGAAGGCTTCAAAATGCTCTGCATTCACTTTAGTCGTTCTATTTGCCCTGTAAAGTTTATATTCAAAGTAAAGTCCAACTTCTTTAATAACGGTTTCCCCCTGCTCTTTAAGACCAGCTAACTGTATACTAGTAATCAAATTTTCTTTTGCATCTGTACGCAAGTCACCTATAGGAAGTTGAGATCCTGTAAAAATAATAGGTTTTTTTAAATTCTCGAACATAAAAGAAATTACTGAGGCAGAATAAGACATGGTATCACTTCCGTGCAAAACGACAAATCCATCGTAGTCTTCAAAATTGATTTCTATCAACTCCGCCAACTTTACATAATCTGTTATATCCATATCTGAAGAATCCACAGGTTCTTCAAAACTTACCGTACTGATATTGTGTTCCAATAATTTCAACTCGGGAATATTAGACAAAAGCTCGTCAAAATTGAAAGCCGCAAGGGCGCCAGTTTCAGGATTTTTTACCATCCCAATTGTACCACCTGTATAAACGAGTAAGATTTTAGACATAACTGATGCTATATTAGATTCCGAAGACCTCCTTTGAGTTTTTTGTGGTTTGTAGGGCAATATCCTCAAGGCTTAAGTCGTAAAGTTCGGCTAATTTCTCCGCAACTTTCAACACATAAGCACTTTCATTTCGCTTCCCTCTATAAGGCTTTGGTGCTAAATAAGGCGAATCTGTTTCCAGAACAATATGTTTTAAGTCAATCTCATTTAAAAACTGATCTATTTTACCGTTTTTAAAGGTCGACACCCCCCCTATTCCTAATTTCATATTGTACCCTATAGCTTGCTCGGCTTGCGTTTTTGTTCCTGTAAAGCAATGGAAAATTCCGTATAAGTCCTTTCCTTTCTCTTCTTCAAGGACTTCAAACACCTCATCAAAAGCTTCTCTACAGTGAATCACAATAGGAAGTTTATAAGACTTAGCGAGTTGAATTTGTCGCTTGAAGGCTTTTCTCTGGGCTTCTAAGAAACTTTTATCCCAATACAAATCTATACCAATTTCACCAATGGCATAAAATTTTCTTTTCTTGAGTTGTTCCTCCACATGCTTTAGCTCCTCTTCCACGGTTTCGGAGACAGAGGTTGGATGCAATCCCATCATCAAAAACATTTGCTCTGGATAACGACGTTCCAAATCGTACATGGCTTGGGTTGTTTCTGAATCTATAGCAGGAATAAAAAACCGTTTCACTTCATTATCTAGTGCTCTTTGGATCATTTCTTCTCTGTCTTCATCAAAAGCTTGAGAATATAAATGAGTATGTGTATCTGTAATTATCATAAGGGCAAATTTATTTAAAACGAAACTTTATATTTGCCGAAAACTCTATAAATGTCTTCCTTAAAATCATTTTTACTAGAAAAGAAGTATAAAGCACTTAAGATGAATACTACTGAAACTAATCATTTTGAATGTAAAGTCCTCATCAACGGTGTTGAAGGGAGTTTTATCATAGATACTGGGGCTTCCAGTTCTTGTATCGACTTTATTTATGCAGAGCATTTCAATTTATTTTCTGAAGATAGTAATATCAAAGCTGCTGGCGCTGGCGCAACCAATATGCTTACCAAAACGTCTACCAGTAACAAAGTGAGCATTGGCAAGTGGTCCAAAAATAAAGTTGATTTAATTTTATTCGATCTTTCTCACGTCAATAAAGCCTTAAGCGATCACGATGCTGAACTGGTTCACGGCATCATAGGAGCCGATATTCTTAAAAGAGGAAAAGCAGTTATCGATTATAAAACCAGTCGCCTATATTTAAAGTAAGAGTTATTTGTATTTGAAATAAAATAGATCTTGCTGAATAGATGATTGGCTTTAACCATAAGTCGCTATTTTTTAAATCTTTCATCGAATTTTAACGATGTTTGACCTATAATTTTGATCTTTTCAGCATCTGGATGAAGTGGGTTAATTAGATAATTGTGTTCTTGAGGAATTATACAACTTGGCACTTTGAGAATTGCTGCTTCATTATTTAGAACAAAGTCATCACCAATTATTTGTGTAACAAGTAATGGGGGTTTTGAATCCCATTTTTCTGGTAGATCTTTTAATTTTACTTCAAGTGCAGAGATATCATCTGGTATTTCAATTTCAACAAAATATCTATCATCAGGTAAATCTTCACTTATGTCTAAGTGAACTGAAACTTCCAACATGGCAAGGGCTCTTGTATCAGCAGTGTAGATTAATCGTGTATCTTCACTATTCCATCTGAACCCTTTTGATTTCGAAGCTCCAATCCCTGTCAATGTCGATTTTAGATATTTTTTTCGTTCAATTCGATAGAGTTTCATTAAGCAAAGTTTCCGTATTCTATTCTGCTCAAACAAAATTTCACTTCGTTTATTCCGCTTATCGTATCAAAGAATTTAATTGGAGGACTTCCTCCTAATGAGAGATTTGGTTTATGAAGCCATCTTTGAAATTTTTCATCCTCATTATTAAAAGTATCAATACCGTAATCAATTACTTCAGAAATCCTTAATACGAGTTCACTATCCCGGCTATCCAATAAAGAATGATTACTTTTTTTCTTGTTGTAAGTAGTTTGAGGAACCCCCACAATATTTAAAACTGTTTTGACAGGGCTGTTGATTTTCTTACTAATACTCCCTATGGAGTCGTAAGGGATCCCTTTACGGATAACCTGAACTCTTTCTAATCTATTTGACCAGGCAAAAGTTTTACCATCAGCAATTAAAATCCATTTCTGGATATTCTTATTATTCAGCTTAGCTTTATCAATACTTACTTTTGTATTGAAAGGCTTTGTTTTAAGGACATCACTCATTACAATAGTTTTGTTGTAAATATACAACCAAATTGCTGTAATTGCGATTTTTAGAGATTCTATCAATTTTAAATGACTTATCAAAGGTCAATAAAGCCTTAAGCAATTATGATGCTGAACTGGTTCACGGTATTATAGGAGCCGAAATTCTTAAACAAGGAAAAGCGGTTATCGATTAAAAAAATCAGTCGCCTCTATTTAAAGTAAAACTTGTTTGTAACATAAAAGTGCCGCTTCAATAATTGAAACAGCTCTTTTCAACGTAAAACCTTTAGTTAATGTTCCTCACCAAGCTGGATATCCTAAGCCAACTAAAAACACTTAAGAAATGTATCGAAACCCACGGAAGCTAACTAGAGTAAATCCAATTTAAAATAAAAAACCCTGAAGCTTTGTAAAACTTCAGGGTTATAAATGATTTAAAAAGATCTATAGATTAAAGCTCTAATGCTTTTTCTACATTTCCGTTCATCAATAATTCTTTAGGATCTTCTAAAGCCTCTTTGATAGCGACTAAGAATCCAACAGATTCACGGCCATCAATAATTCTATGATCGTAAGATAGAGCGACGTACATAATTGGGCGAATTTCAACTTTACCGTCTATAGCGACTGGGCGCTCTACAATATTGTGCATTCCTAAAATCCCACTTTGCGGAGGATTAATGATCGGAGTAGATAACATAGACCCAAAAACACCTCCATTTGAAATGGTAAAGGTTCCTCCAGTCATTTCATCTACCGTAATCTTACCATCTCTAGCGCGAGTTGCCAAACGTTTTACTTCTTGTTCAACCCCTCTAAAGCCAAGATTTTCGACATTACGCATTACTGGTACCATCAAGCCTTTAGGCCCTGAAACTGCAACACTTATATCTTTATAATCGTAAGTAATCATTTCTTTACCATCTACCATACTATTGACAGAAGGAAATTTGTCCAATGCACGAACTACTGCTAAGGTAAAGAAAGACATAAAACCGAGACTAACGCCGTGTGTTTCTTTAAATTTCTCTTTATACTGAGTTCTAAGATCGAAAATAGGCTGCATATTGACTTCGTTGAAAGTCGTTAACATAGCCGTTTCATTTTTAACACTTACCAAACGCTCCGCTACCTTTCGTCTCAACATAGACATTTTACTCCTCGTCTCGCTGCGTTTTCCAGCACCTGGAGATCCCATAGAATGTTTTGCTTCTGCGTTGACGGCGTCCTCTTTGGTAATTCTACCATCTCTGCCTGTCCCTTTCACATCTTTGGAATCGATTCCCTTTTCGTCTAAGGTTTTCCTAGCGGCTGGAGAAGGCGTTCCTGTTGCATAAGTCTCTTTAGAAGAAGAGGTTTCCTCTTTAGTTTCTTTTGAAGCTGACGTTTCCTCTTTTGAACTTGACGTTTCCTCTTTTTTAGGGGCTTCTTTTTTATCTTCTTTTTTATCTTCTGAAGAGTCTTTAGAAGAATCTTTTGACTTAGATTCTTCTTTTTTATCGTCACCGCCAGATGGCTTTTCAGCTTCTGTATCAATTAAACAAACTACATCGCCTACCTGAACAACATCGCCTTCTTGGGCTTTGAAGGTGATAATTCCTGAGGCTTCTGCTGGAAGTTCCAAAGTTGCTTTATCGCTATCTACTTCTGCAACAGCTTGATCTTTTTCTACATAGTCTCCATCTTTTACTAACCATTCTGCGATTTCAACTTCGCTAATGGATTCTCCCGGAGAAGGGACTTTCATTTCTAAAGCCATAATATTATGTGTTTCGTAACTTGGTTTTTATTATTTGTAGTCGTTTAAACAATTGTCTTTTGAATCATCGAATACATAATCGATAACTTCTTCGTGTCTTCTCTTGAATCTTGTTTGACTTCCTGCCGCAGGAGAACCGTAAAAACGTCTACTACAGACTCTAAAGTCTTTCGTTTTATCGTATTGCAACAGAAGATGCGTGTAAGCTCCCATATTTCTTGGTTCTTCTTGTGCCCAAACCACATCTTTGGCATTCTTATACTTCTTGATGACCTTATTCATCTCTTCTTTAGGCAATGGAAAGAGCTGTTCTACTCTCACTAAAGCCACATCGTTTCTTTTTTCTTCTTCTCGTCTCTTTTTAAGATCGAAGTAAAATTTACCAGAACAAAACACAAGAGTCTTGGTGTCTTTTACCTTAGCCTTAGCATCATCTATTACGGTTTGGAAACTTCCCTCGGCCAATTCTTCTTTTGAAGATATAACCTCTGCGTGCCTCAATAAACTTTTGGGCGTAAATACAATGAGTGGCTTTCTATAGTTTGTTTTTTGCTGACGTCTTAACAAGTGGAAATAATTTGCTGGACTGGTACAGTTGGCGACAAACATATTGTCTTTTGCACACAACTGAAGGTATCTTTCCATTCTTGCTGAAGAATGTTCTGATCCTTGCCCCTCATAACCATGAGGTAACAGCATGACTAAACCGTTTTGCGTTTTCCATTTATCCTCTGCCGAAGAGATGTATTGATCGATAATGATTTGAGCTCCATTACTAAAATCACCAAATTGTGCCTCCCAGATGGTTAGCGACGATGGACTTGCCATAGCATAACCATAATCAAACCCTACCACTGCATATTCTGAAAGAAGAGAATTGTAAATATAAAATTTAGATTGTTCTCCACCCAAATGATTATGAGGGACATACTCTTCTTCGCTATTTTCAGTTATGATAACCGCATGTCTGTGGGAAAAGGTTCCACGCTCTACATCTTGTCCAGATATTCTCACATCATGCCCCTCTTTCAATAATGTTGCATAGGCTAGAAGCTCACCCATTGCCCAGTCGAGCTCATTTTTTTCAAAATACATAGTGTGACGGGTTTTCATGAGCTTCTTTATCTTCTTCATGAAATTTTTATCCTCTGGCAAGGTCGTGATGGCTTCCGCTAATTTTGAAAGTTCTTTCAAGTCGAAGGTGGTGTCCACAGGCTTGAGCATCTCATTCTTATCTGCAGGTTCATAACCCTCCCATTCTTCTTGGAGAATTTTGGTCATCATTACTTTATCCTCTTTCTTAGAGTCTTCGTATTCTTCGTTAAGCTTAGACTTTACACTTTCCTCTAATTGGTCCAAGTAATCTTTGTTTATGATTCCTTGTTCTACCAATTTGTCTGCATAAATATCTCTAGGATTTTTATGCTCAGAAATGGCCTTATATAATTTGGGCTGAGTAAATCTTGGCTCATCCCCTTCGTTATGTCCATATTTTCTATACCCCAACAAATCGATAAAGACATCTCTACCAAATTCCATTCTAAATTGTAGAGCAAAATTCATCGCATGGACAACAGCCTCTGCATCGTCTGCATTCACGTGGAGCACTGGAGATAAAGTCACTTTAGCGACATCGGTACAGTAAGTTGAAGATCTCCCGTCTGTATAATTGGTGGTAAACCCAATTTGGTTATTCACTACAATATGGATAGTTCCTCCTGTTTTATAACCGTCTAGCTGTGCCATTTGCACTATTTCATAGGCAATACCTTGTGCTGCGATAGCTGCATCTCCATGAACTACGATAGGTAAAACATCCTGTTCTTCTCCCAAATGATGGTCGTCTTGCTTCGCTCTTGCTATACCTTGTACAATAGAACCAACGGTCTCTAAGTGAGACGGGTTGGGAGCCATGTTGAGATTAATTTCTTTACCAGAATCGCTTTGGCGTTTACAAGTCCATCCTAAATGGTACTTGACATCCCCATCGAAACCATCAACATCATAATCTTTACCTTCAAACTCATTGAAAATCGTTTTCGCACTTTTACCAAAAATATTCACCAAGGTGTTTAAACGGCCACGGTGGGCCATTCCCATCACGAACTCTTTCACCCCTACATTTGCTGCAGCTTCTATTAAGGTATCCAAAGCAGGAATCAAAGATTCATTCCCTTCTAGCGAAAATCTTTTTTGCCCAACGTAACTTTTATGTAAGAAGGTTTCAAAAGTGACGGCTTCATTTAGTTTTCTTAAAATATTTTTCTTCTGAGTTTCAGAAAAATCAGTCTTATTTTGATTGTGATAAATTTTGTCTTGAATCCATTTTATTTCTTTTGGATTACGGATATAGGCGTATTCTACACCAATAGAATCACAAAATACGTTCTCCAAAAACTCAATGATTTTTCTCAAAGAGGTTTTACCAATCCCTATGACTTCTCCAGCTTCAAAGTCTATATCCAGATCTGACTGGGATAAACCAAAGTTTTCGATGTCTAGTTTTGGTGAATATTTACGACGCTCCCTTACAGGGTTTGTTTTAGTAAATAAATGTCCCCGGTGACGATAACCGTCAATAAGGTTGATGACTTGGAATTCTTTCTGCACATTTCCTGACACCTCAACCTTTTCGGTTTCTTTGGTTCCAGAATGTTTTAGGGTGACAGTTGTCGTTCCATTAGAGGATTCTCCAAGAGATTCTCCAGACTCTAGGCCAAAGTCAAAACCTTGAAAAAAGGCTCTCATGCTTGGCTCTGTAGCGTCAGGATTTTGTAAATATTGATTATAAAGATCTGCTAGTAGCGATGGAGACATCGCATTTAAAAAGGAATATTTGTCCATATTGGTATTACATCTAGTAATGTGTACTACAAAATTACAATTTCTATCTAAAAATCGGTTCATTTGGAATAATTTTATCATTACTTAGGCGATAAGCCTTTAGGCTTAAACAAAATCGAAGCGCCACAGCAAACAATTTTATAAAAAACAAGTTAGAAACTTCAAAAGATTTATTTTAGCACAAAAAAATTGATGTTGGATTTAGAAGCTTATAAGTTGTCTTTTTTAGAATATATGGAGGCTCAAGTTCCAAAAAAAGAACCTAGAAATCTATATGAACCTATAGAGTATATTCTTGGACTCGGTGGAAAACGACTGAGACCTGTGTTGGTCTTAATGAGTGCCGATATTTTTGGCGGAGGCCGAGAAAAAGCAATGGATGCAGCGCTAGCCATTGAAATTTTCCATAATTTTTCTTTGGTACATGACGATATTATGGACGACGCCCCTCTGCGAAGAGGACAACAAACCGTCCATGAAAAATGGGACATCAATACAGGAATTCTCTCTGGAGATGCCATGCTCATCAATGCCTACCAGTTGTTTGAAAATTATCCGGCAGAACACTTCAAGCCTCTAGCAGAACTCTTCACGAAAACAGCTATTGAGGTGTGTGAGGGACAGCAGTATGATGTCGATTTTGAAGAAAGAGACGACGTTACTATCGAGGAGTACCTTAAAATGATTGAGTATAAAACCGCTGTTTTGGTGGGAGCTGCTCTAAAAATGGGCGCCATTGTAAGCGATGTTTCCCAAAGTGTGCAGAGTAAAATCTATGAGTTCGGGAGACTTTTAGGTATTGCCTTCCAGATTCAAGATGACTATTTAGACACGTTTGGAGAACAGGCCGTCTTTGGAAAACAAATAGGCGGAGACATTATAGAAAACAAGAAAACCTACTTATACCTGAAAGCTTTGGAATTGGCAGACCAGAGCAGCGCAGAGCAATTGAAACATCTCTACACTATTTCGCCAGAAAACCCATCTAGTAAAATAGAAACTGCCAAGCAAATCTTTGAAGATTCTGGAGCAGAAAAAGCAACAACAGCCAAAATAAAAGAATACACTGAAATGGCTTTTGAAAGCTTAAAAGATATCGATGTGTCTCAAAAAGGAAAAGACTTCCTGATCCAATTTGGCACTAACTTGATGAACCGAAAGATGTAAATGAATTGCCCTTCACAACTTAATGAGGTTATCGACCAGGTAGACAAGTACGCCGAGGTTTGGGAGCAGCTGATACAACAAATCAATAAAGACCTCGCCTTAGTAGGACTTAGTGATATAGAGCTGCAAACCAACATTACCCCGGAAGAACTATGGAACGGGCTACAGCCCATCTTTTCTGAACTGATGCATCAGAAAACATCAAGTTTTATTCATCTGTTGTATAGAATAGATATTCACGAAAAGGAAATTCAAGACTTAATGAGGCATGACGACTTTTTGGAACGTTTAGTCTACAGAGTTGTAGAACGAAGCTTTAAAAAAATATATTGGAGATCGATTTACAAGTAAAGGTCAGCTTTAAAAACGGTTTTAGCTTTATTTAATTCTTTTTATCTTTTCAGGGTGTTGATGAGTATCGAAAACATCCATTATTTCAATTTGATTTTTCTCGATATTTATCCAATAGATTATTTTATAAGTTTGATGTAATAAGTAGCGAAACTCTATATTCCTTTATTTCAACATTGGCTCAATTTGTCCAATTTCTGCTTGTTTTTTTTAACCTTAACGTTTGCGAAACTATTTTTTTGATTTCATTTTTTGCAACACTTAACCCTGATTTTTCTCTTAGGTATTTGAAGTTTTCTTTGAGTTCAGCTTTAGCAAAATCGGTCCAAAATATTTTCAACTCCATTTATCAATCTCTGTTAACAGGTCGTTTACTTCAGTCAACCTTCCATTTTTTGAATCTTTCAATGATTTATCAATCCGAACATTTAATTCATTAACTGACATTGATTCAACTTTTCTATTAGCTGAATGCTTGTTTTCTGTCTTTAATATTTTTTCAAATTTTGAAATTGACTTTTCACTTTGAAGTTTCAAAAACTCTTGGACAAATTCTATTTTTCGTGTTTCTATGCTCATCTCGATGTTTTATTAACTATACGTACTTAATGAATTCAAAAATTCTACAAGTAAAATTCAGCTTTAAAAACGGTTTTAGCCTCTCCTAAAATAAAGACACTGCCTTGCTTCATCTCGAGTTGTAATTGTCCTTTTCGCTCAGAAATTTGTTCAGATTTTAAAGAAGATGTGTTCAGCTTTTTGGACCAATATACCCCGAGGGCACAGTGAGCAGAACCTGTAACGGGATCTTCCAGAATACCTAGATCAGGCACAAAACACCTGCAAACTATATCTCTCTCTGGGGTGTTGGATACTGCTGTAAATATGCTTTGCCCAAGACCTAAATCCTGAAGTTGCTCGGCTTGTGGAACAAAATTTTGAAGCTCTTCCTCCGAGGATAACACCAACAGCTTCCAATCGTTGGTTACTTCGAAAGCCTCCTCCACATTTATATTCAATAAATTTTGATCAGCTGCTAAAATGGAAATTGGCCTTAACTCATACTCTGGAAACTTCATCTGAAGCTTACCTCCTATTGATCTAATTTCCAACACATCCTTCATCGCGTTGAAGCGAATCGTTTCTGTGGTAGATACGTGTCCAGTTTCAAAAAGAATATGAGCTGCAGATAAGGTTGCATGTCCACAAAGAGGCACTTCTGCTTTAGGAGTGAAAAATCGAATATCGAACTGTTTTTCCCTAGGAACCACGAAAGCAACTTCAGACACATTCATTTCCTTAACGATGTTTTGCATGAGATCTTCTTCCAAAAATCCGTTTTCTAGAAGCATAACCCCCGCAGGGTTTCCCTTAAAGAGCTGATCTGTAAACGCGTCTACTTGATAAATTGTGGCCATAAGTTCAAAAATTTAAGTAAACCTAAGGTTTTTCAAAACCATCTAAAAACAAACTTTAACAACTAACATGGTAGTTTAACTACAATATTAGTTTACATTAGTCAAAAATTAGAACTTATGAGACAACTTACTAGAGCCGAAGAAGACATTATGCACCTCTTATGGCAAAGAGAAAATGCTCGCGTTGCCGAGCTTATCGTTGATATACCAGAGCCTAAACCAGCTTATAACACAGTATCGACTATTATAAGAATATTGGAAGACAAGGGATTTGTAGGTCATGAAAAAGCAGGCCGGGGTTTTAAATATTTCGCTATTGTTGACAAATCTACTTACCAGAAAGCCAGCATGAAAAAGATGGTAAACTCCTACTTTGAAGGATCGTTTAAAAACATGGTTTCCTTTTTTGTAAAAGAGAAAAATATGAGCGCCAAAGATCTGGAAAGCATTCTTAAAGACATCGATAAAACCGAAGACTAATGGGACTCTATATCTTGGATGTTATCCTTTTTCAAAGTTGTTTTTTGGGACTCTATCTGGTTTTCAAAAAAGAAACCTTCTATTCCTACAACCGCTTGTATTTGCTAGGAACTGCTTTGCTTTCTTTTATGCTTCCTCTGCTAGACTTGGGCTTTTTGGCCTTCGATTTGGGGAGTGCTAATGCTGCGGAACAAAACACATCTCAATTACAAAATTATTTTCTGATGGGTGAGGAAGTGAACTTAACGACTTCAGGACAAACCTCTACTCCCCAGACGTCCTCTTGGAGTCTAGACGCGATTTTGAAGCTTGTATATCTTATAGGCTTTAGCGTATTCTGCGTCAAATTCAGTATAGGGTATTGGAAACTTAAGCAAGTTATAGCGACAGCGACTTTTGACTCTTATAAAGAGAACATAAAATGTTACAGCCTGTCATCCTCCAACAATGCTTTTACCTTTTGGAATTCCATTTTTATTGGAGACCAAATTGCTGAAGACCAGCGAGATAAAATTATAGTCCATGAGCTGGAGCATGCCAAAGCCAATCATGGAGCTGATCTGTTATTTTCTGAAATATTGCGTGCCTTGTTATGGCTGAGTCCAGCCCACCATGTATTGAAAAGAGAGCTATTGCTGGTGCATGAGCTTCAAGCGGATGCGGTTGCTGCTAAGCACTTAAGCAAGAAAGAGTATGCCCAAAGCTTACTTAACCAAGCTTTTGATACACAAAATTTTGAGTTTTCCAACTCGTTTTTTAATCATTCACAATTAAAACTAAGACTTATGATGTTACAAAAAAAGAACTCCACTTCCAGAAGTAAATTAAAATATCTTCTGATTTTACCACTCGTTGCTTTAATGCTCACGTACACGGCCTGTAAAGAGGAAAGTAAGGATGAGATCCAGCAGATGACCGAAGAAGCTGAAGCAAAACAACTTAAAGCACAGTACATGAAAGAGCTTAAGGAAGCTGTGGCTGAGTATGGGATGTGGTCTAATGATATGCCAGATAAATTTAAGTTTAGTAATTACAGAGAAATTAAATCTAAAGAAGATTTTTATAGAATAAATGCACTTATGATTTACGTTTCAACAGAAATGGCTAATGAAAATAGTAAAGTAGGCGCTACAGATTCTGAATTACTTGAAAAGGTAAAATCTCAAACCTATGAGGATTACCTAAAACAAAAAAACAACCCTACAACTACGGTTACAGAAATTGAAAAGGGTAATAGCATAGGAGATGTGCCCTTCGCAGTTATTGAAAATGTTCCCGTCTTCCCAGGTTGTGAAGGCTTAGAGACCAACAAGGAACGTAAAGAATGCATGAGTAACGAGATAAGTCAATTTGTTAATGGGAACTTCAACACTAATCTAGCGGTAGAATTGGACCTAAAAGGTATCACTAGAGTTTATGTCCAGTTTAAAATTGATAAAAATGGCAAAATAGTGAATGTAACTGCGCGCGCACCGCATCCAATACTCGAAGCTGAAGGGGAACGAGTCATCAATAAATTACCCACTATGAAACCTGGTGAACAGGGTGGTGAGAAAGTAGGTGTTATCTACTCTTTACCTATTACTTTTAAGGTTAGTAATGAAGATTAAGACAAGCTTCATCCTGCTTATTCTTGTACACCTTTTTGGAGGTGTACAAGAATCTTTTGGTCAGGATCTAGATAGTTTGTTTGCTGTCGGGGAGTATTCTAAAGTCCTTGAGAATTATGAAAACTCACCCCCTACTCATTTTGAGTCTAAAATCCTAAGAGCTAGAAGTCTTCACGCCAAAAGGTTTTATAAGAAAGCTTTGGACGCCTATCGAGAGGCCTTATTCACAGAAGAGGATAACCCCAGATATCAATTTGTATATGCCAAGCTTTTAAAAGATAATAATCGATTTAAGCCTGCAGATAGTCTATTAACACAACTCCACGAGCGCTATCCTAGCAATCCCGAGTTCTCTTACCAACTAGGCCTCACCAAAGCAGAGCTGGGCTCTAAGTCTGTGGATATATTTTATTTGAAGGCTTTACAGCAAGACCCTAGTCATCAAGCTGCTGCCTATGCTTTGGCAACATATTATTTCAAGATTCGCAGTTTTAAAAAAGCAGAAGAAACTTGCGAAACTGCTCTTACTTTCAACCCTTCCAATCAAAAGATAATCGGTTTACAAGGACAAATCTACTACCAACAACGAAAATTGAATTTAGCCTTAGAAGCTTTTGAGAATCTCGAACAACTCACCACACCTCCAAAATTTGTAGTCGAGAAAATGGCTATTGCTTATGCCAATACGTCTCAACTTCAAAAGTCGATTGTATACTACAAGCGGTTACTTAGGATAGAGCCAAAGAATTTTAAATACCACCATCAATTAGCAAAAGTATATTCCATGGTTAAGGATTTTGAATCTGCAGAAAGCCATGCCCAAATCTCCATTGGGTTAAAGGACACCAGCTTGGACCAGGAGCGTTTTACTTTGGCATTAGCTAAGATCAAACAAGACAAATTGAAAGAAGGCATCCACTTGCTAGAGCTGGTGATAGAAGAATCCCCTAAGTTTGAAAGAGCTTATGTAGAAATGGCATTGGCCGCAGATCGACTCTATACAGATACCAATAAAAAATTAGCTTACTATAAACGCTACGAGACTCAGTTTGATAATGATGAAACCTCAGCTTTCAAAAACATCATTTATCGAAGGTTAACAGACCTAAAACGAGAGAAGCATTTTAAGGCGAATGACTAGGGGCTTTTCTGTTTATTTCCAAGTGACTACTCACATGAGGTTTACGGAGTTGTCAATTAATCGTATAAGCTATAAGTGATTTTTAAAATCTCAAATACTCAACCAAGAAATAACACAACTCAACTATAAGTAGTTAAAAAGATCTCGATGGCTATTTTTTTAATCTCGCATTAAGATTTTAAGGGACCTGTCCACTCTTAAGTTTTTAGAATAATTTTTATTAATTTTCCATATAGATATCTCACGACTTGTCCTTAATCTAATGAATTTTAGTTTATATATTTATACTTAAACTAATAGGCCTAAAGACTACTATCGCGAAAAACGAAAAAAAGTGATTTGGTAACTTTTTTCTGAATTGACTATTTACTAATACTTCAATCTTAGTATGAAAAAATTAATGCTGTTTTTAATTGTGTTCAATTTTATAAGCTTTGCTACTAAAGCTCAAAATGATGGCATTTTCACCGAAAGTAGACCTACGGTTTTGGGGATAAGTTTTGATTATGGTAATTTATTAAAACATACAGAATCGCTTAGACAAATTGATGATGCCTATCCCTTTGCCATAAGATTGGATTGGAGTAAACACTTAATTACGCAAGAATCTTGGAACTTTTGCAATTGCTTTCCCAGAGTAGGAGTTAGCCTTGCGTATTGGGACTGGGATAACCCTGAAGTGCTGGGTGTAGGTATTGCTCCTTTAGCCTATGTAGAACCTTACTTCTTAACTCAAAAGCGAATCAATTTATTTGTAAGAATGGGCCTAGGTGGTGCTTTTTTAACCCAGCAGTATGATGACATCAGCAATCCTCTAAACGAGTCCTACAGTACCTTGTTTAATTTTATGATTGTACTAGGCGTAGGTGTAAATTACAGACTCACAGACAAGCTCAATCTAAGACTAGCAGCTAAGTACAATCAAACCTCCAACGGAGGGGTAAGAACCCCCAATAAAGGATTGAATTTTCCAAGTTTAAATATAGGATTAAACACCAGTCTTGAGCCCATTGAGTTTCCCTCCCTTGCCAAAAATGGACAGCGGGAGCCTCCAGACGATAAAACACGATGGTCGTTGGTGCATTTTTCTGGCTGGAGCAATGCCAATGTGGGAGATAAAGATAAATTCTATGTATTAGGATTTCTTGGTAACTATGCAAGATGGGTAGGTGGCAGGAGCGCTTTGACAGCAGGAACCGAGTGGATTTTTGATTACTCCAGAAAAGAGCGCTTTACCTTAGAGGGCAGCAATGCGGCCTTCGGTCAAGGGGCGTTTTTAGGAGGTCATGAGTTTTGGTTAGGCAGTGTTACTTTTAGTCAACAATTAGGGGTTTATTATTTTAAACAGAATCGCTCTACAGATGCAGTATACCAACGCTACGGACTTAGCTATCATTTTACAAAACACGTTTTTGCAGGGTTTAACTTAAAAGCACACCTGCACGTAGCAGACTTTTTTGACTTTAGGATAGGGTATGTTTTTTAGTGTAGTAGCGCTTCTTCGATTCGTCTGTTGTTTTTTTACGCTAGGAACTTCATCTTGGTAAATTCAAAATGCTGAGGTTAAAAAAAGTGCCTTTAGGTACGTGATATATCCTACCTTAAGGCACGAGCTTCTCCGTTAGTATAAGTTTACCAATAGCCCGTCCATAACAAGACGTTTTTTATGTGCCACACAAATTCCCATGAAAATGGGAATCTTTTTAGTTTGTTGTTTTGTCCCGCTAGGGACTTCATCTTGGTAAATTCAAAATGCTGAGGTTAAAAAACGTGCCTTTAGGTACGTGATATGATATATCGTACCTTAAGGCACGAGCTTCTCCGTTAGTATAAGTTTACCAATAGCTCGTCCCTAAAAAGACGTTTTTATGTGGCTAAATCTATTTTTTCAATGGCATACTTAAATTCCCATGAAAATGCGAATCTTTTTTGGTTTTTTATTTTAAACAAAATAGCTCTACAGATGCAGTATACCAACGCTACGGACTCAACTATCTTTTTACAAAACACGTTTTTGCGGGGTTTAACTTAAAAGCGCACCTGCACGTTGCGTACTCAAATTCCCATGAAAATGGGAATCTTTTTTGGTTTTTTATTTTGTCCCGTTAGTGACTTCATCTTGGTAAATTCAAAATGTTGAGGTTAAAAAACGTGCCTTTAGGTACGTGATATATCCTACCTTAAGGCACGAGCTTCTCCGTTAGTATAAGTTTACCAATAGCTCGTCCCTAAAAAGACGTTTTTATGTGGCTAAATCTATTTTTTCAATGGCATACTTAAATTCCCATGAAAATGCGAATCTTTTTTGGTTTTTTATTTTAAACAAAATAGCTCTACAGATGCAGTATACCAACGCTACGGACTCAACTATCTTTTTACAAAACACGTTTTTGAGGGGTTTAACTTAAAAGTGCACCTGCACGTTGCGTACTCAAATTCCCATGAAAATGGGAATCTTTTTAGTTTGTTGTTTTGTCCCGCTAGGGACTTCATCTTGGTAAATTCAAAATGTTGAGGTTAAAAAACGTGCCTTTAGAGGTGTAGGCTCATTTTTAATGTCATTGAGTTTTACTAAGATATCTTTTAATGTTTCTATTCTGTTTTTTAGATATTTGGAGAAGAAATCTTCAAAGTCATCTTCTTTAAAACATGCATTTATATCTAAAAGAAAATGGTCAAACTCACAACCAGACAAAAGCTCTTTGATGTCTTGTTTAGTATGCCTATCGTAAAAAGCTAACTTTCTTTGCAGTTCACTATGCTGGTACCCTTTCCATTTTGTTTTAAAGCCTTTTGGCATAAATCTTTTGATATCATTAGCAAGCCAAGTTGCTTCTTCGCCTTTTTCAGAATTGTAAAAAACATACTTTCTTAACGCTGGTCTTTTATTTTTTGGGGTGAATTGATGCTTTTTTAATAGCTCATCGTAGTTACTTGAAGCCTTTTGGTTTTCTTTGAAAACAATCTGCTTTTTATTCAACATGTCTAGCTCTTCTCCTAAATCTTTTTTCAGCTTGATGGCATTTACTCTTACGTTTGTATCTGCAAATAGAGATTTAGGAACTCCTTTGTCATCTTTAGATGGATTTTTTATAGAATTAAATTGTT
>Ga0306909_100022_pt1 | contig 64045 bp, 57 predicted proteins | sample AntRauMFilla2697_FD_190439 | JGI IMG/M metagenome (GOLD analysis project Ga0306909, IMG submission 190439) | Saline lake microbial communities from Rauer Islands, Antarctica - Metagenome Filla 2 #697 (v2) (version 2) | ecosystem: Environmental > Aquatic > Non-marine Saline and Alkaline > Saline ... | reverse complement strand
AAGCTGTTTTATGACATTGTCATCACTAAAATAAGTGAAAATATTTACATTGAAACACTGTGTGTAATCTTATTATGCACAGTGCTTTCTTCTTGAAAAAACCATAACGTCTTGCGGATTTAAGGTATCTACTTTACTTTGAACATTATCAATGCTTTCAAAAAATGGAACTAGTTCTGGTTCAATCCAACTTATCAAATCGTAAAGTTTTGCTCTAATACTGATTGTTTCAGTACAATCGATATTGTTTCCGTTAAAGCATAAAGGTTCACAATGGTTTACTCTATTTCTAAACTTTCTAATGTCATCCAGTTTTGAATAGATACTCGCTCTATCTTCTACTGCAGGTTTGTTGATGAAAATTTGTATTGGTTGTCCACCGATTAATGAGTAGTGATGAGCAAGAAATAAAGCTATCCAAAAACCGAAAGTTTGGTCTGAAATTATTTTTCCGTTAGTTATAGGAATTCCTCTTCTATTTAATTTGTTTTCCGTTTTTATAACGGAACTTCTTAAAAAGTAGTGTGAATGAGCCAATGACGGATTTCTCATAAATCTATTTTTTTGATTTATTATCCAATCATTATCAACAAAATGGCTTGATAGTTGTAAATTTAATCTATTCCTTAAAACGACTTCAAGTTGTGTCAATATAGGATGCATTGCTTGAGCCAACCTAATATTTGCATTGTATAGTCTTTTGGCTCTATTTTTATTATTAGTAGTAGCGTTGAGATATCTATTATATCTTGGTCTAGATAAATACTTATTTCGTAATTCGTTTCTCATATATTTCGCAATATCGAGAATTATTTATATATTTACATCATATAGATTTAGTAAAGCCTCTTTCTTTATTGAAATGTAACTAAATAGAAGATATAAAAAGGAACTCTTAATCGAGTTCCTTTTTTTTGTTTTCAGCTTATTGGAAACTAGTTTTATAGTTCCTTTAATGCTTTAATTATGTCTTTCGTTGAATGGATAGATGTATTTAATGCCATCTTATCTGCTAAAGTTGGACTAAATTTAAGTACTTCATCTTTTGAAATTTTATGACAAATAGGTAAAATAACTTTATGGCCATTCATTTCTCTGGCAACCATTCCGTTCAATTCGTATTCTGTCCAATTCTTCTTAACGAATGATGGCGAAATTATGACTATTCCGAATCTTGAATTTGTTAATCCAACGTCAATTTTTTTTCTTAAACTGTCTCCAATTTTTAATTCAAACTCATCATACCAAACCTCAAATCCGTTTTCTTTTAACGAACCTGCAAGACTTCTCACAATGTCATCTTTATCTTCTGAAGCGTGTGAAATAAAAAAATCGTATCGTTTATTCTCTTTTACTTCTACATTTTCGAACGTTGTTTGTGATGAATAGTTTTGATGAATTAAAATGTCTAATTGTGTTTTTTGCTCATCTATTTTTCTTTGTAAACTTCGCTGAAAATCTTCTTGTTGTTTATTCTGCTTTTTAATTTCTGTATCTTCTGAATTGCGTAAATCTTGTTTTTTCTTGCCTAATTCAATTGACTTATCAGCTATCTTTTTTTGGTATTCAGCAATTTTCTTCTTACAATTATATATGTCAGTCTGATAACCTTGTATCTGTCGATTTTTACTTTGTAAAGTTGAGACGGACGTACTTTTATTAATTGACCTATTCACAGAGCCAATTTGTTTGTTTTTTTCATTTTCCTTTTTACTCTCATCCGCAATTTTCTTTTGAAAGTCTGCAATATCTTTTTCAATTTTGTTTATTTGGTTTTGGTAATAGCTTGAATTCATTTTCGTTTTTTCAGCTCGTTGCACAACATCCATATTTCCCCCCATTCAACTCTCCAGTATCGGCTATATATCTATTTAGGACGTTGTTTTTATTACCAACCAAACTAACACTTTCATATATATTATCCAAGAGGCTTTTAATTAATCACTAAGAATGCCACATTCGACATTCTAAGGTGACGGGTGTTTTACTATAGCAAAATCTGGTAGGCCATACAATGAAATTTACGTTTCTGTGTTGCCTAAATAAATAGAGAAAAATCATTTAAAAAAACTCAAAGAATAAGTTTTACGGATCCATAAGCCTAGACTACTCCTGTTTCAAATTAAAGTAGAAAAGAGTTATTTTTTACCTCAGTTCTTTGTTAACTTTAGTTTTTTTGTTTTTCATTCACTCGTTTTCTAATATTCAAAAGGCTTGGGATTATTAATATGAACTGTACAAAAATCACAAATACAATTAAAGCAATTACAATAGTCCAAATATTTTCTTTTTCTATTTTTTCATAATAATTAAAAATCACCATTGCTATTGGTATATAAATAAAAGAATAGAAATTCGGTATTGGGATTATTTTCATCTTTAAATCATTATCCGTCTTAAAAATAAATTCAGGCGAATAATAGTCGGCATAATTTCCGGGTAAATATTTCACGGAATATTTGAATTCGCATTTATATTTAGTTGTTATTGAAGAACCGTTTTCAAACATAACTTTTCTATTACCTTCTAATTCAGTCGGGATAAAATGTTTTAAAAAAAGTTGTTTGTCTATGTTGGTCATTCAAATTAAAGCTAACGTCCATATAACCCCTATTTAACTCTTTAGTATAGGGCATATATCTATTTAGAGCGTTGTTTTATTATCAACTAAACTAACACTTTCATATATATTATCCAAGGGACTTATAATCAACTACTAAAAATGCTGCATTCAAGATTCTAAAGAAACGAATATTCATCAACACTACTTGCTTATTTTTTCCTTATAGGGCAAACGGAAGTTTTCGTCATTTCCATTTCCATAATTATTTTTAAGGACACTATTTATTTTATAAAATTCAAATTATTGTGTTTCCCAGCAAATACTAACCTAGAATTATAACTTCCCATAAGCAGAGCTTTTATAAACCCAGATTCCCGCCCCACAATTAACCAATTATAATTACTTTTAGATCCAAGAACTCTGAAACTTTGCTAAGCTTACGTCTATGAAAAAGTCCATCCTCCTTTTAAGTCTTCTCCTCTTATTCCAATCTTGCTCAGACGATACCTCTGAAGATCAAGCTGCTATTGCTTCAAAATATATTCAGGATTACACTCAGCAGCCTATTTCTGTGACGTCTCCTGTTGAAATTCAGTTGAAAGAGAAGTTGCCTCAATACACTACCGATCAAAAACTTCCATCAGAATTTATAAAAATTGAACCTGAAGTAAAAGGCGATTTATATATCGAAAATGGGAATCGACTGCGTTTTATTCCCAAACAAAAGCTCCAACCTGCGACAACCTATCAATTCAACCTAGACTTGAGTGAGTTGTACGAAAACTTACCCAAAGAGGACAAAGTGTTTCAGTTTAAATTTGAAACCATAGTCCCCGATTTTAGAATTGGACTCCGATCCATACAATCTTATGATGCCGATTGGCAATATATTTCAGCAGAAATCGAGGCTTCTGATGTGCTTAGTTTAGAAAATATCAAAAAAAGTATTTCTGCACAACAAAACGATAGAGACTTAGATGTTCGGTTTTTAACGGCCTCAGATGCCAACTATTTTGAATTGGTAATCGATAGTATTTACCGTGAAAAAGACGATTCCAAAGTTTTGATTTCTTGGGATGGATCGCCATTAGACGCAAAAACTGAGGGAAGTGAAACTTTTATTATCCCTGGAAAAGATAATTTTAAAGTGATGGACGTTCGCATAGCAAAAGCGAAAAAGCCATATTTAGAAATTAATTTTTCTGAAAGTTTAGATCCAAATCAAGAGTTTTTAGGTTTGGTTCAATTGGATGATAACACTAACCTAAAATTTGAAGTCAATGGAAATGTGTTGAACGTTTTTCCAGATAGCAAATTCAAAGGTGAGGTCACTTTGAGAGTTTTTGAAGGTATAAAAGCGGAATATGGCAGTAACCTCAAAACTGAATTTTCAAAATCTATCCGCTTTCAGCAACTCAAACCACAGGTAAAGTTGATTTCTCAAGGGGTAATTTTACCCAACAGTCCCTCTAACCCCTTTTATTTTGAAACTGTAAGCTTAGCCGCTGTGGACTTGCGTGTGATTCAAATTTATGAAAACAACCTACTACAATTTTTACAGGATAATGACTTTAACTCCACAAACAACTACAACTTAAGAGATGTAGGTAGATTGGTCGCCAAAAAAACCATTCCGCTTAATCAAGATGACTTAAACAATGCTGGCGAATGGCAGGCTCATGCGATGGATTTGAGTTCCATATTTGAAGTTTCCCCGGGTGCCATTTATCAAATTGAAATCAGTTTCAGAAAAGCCTACAGCCTTTACACTTGTGGTGAAGATGAACAAGTAGATGCTGAAAAGATAAATCAAATTGCCAAAGAATTTGAGAAGGATAAGGAAGAGGAGTATTGGAATAAAGAAGCCTGGGGTTTTAGAAATACAACTTACAATTGGCGAGAACGTGATAATGCGTGTCATGAGGCCTATTACAATGATGATAATTTTGTAAGTAGCAATGTGATGGCCTCCAATTTAGGTGTATTGATCAAAAAAACAGAAACGGGAAATTACTTTGTAGCCACTACAAATTTACTGTCTGGATCTACAGAGGCGCAAACAAAAGTTAGCTTTTACAATCAACAACAGCAGATTTTAGGAAGTGTAGAAACCGACAATGACGGGCTTGCTGAATTTAAGCCCTCTCAAAAAGCAGTTTTTGCAATCGCCCAAAATTCTAGCAATTATGCTTACTTAAAACTTGAAAATTCGAATGCTTTAAACCTAAGTAGTTTTGAAGTTGGGGGAACCAAAATCACCAAAGGCATCAATGCTTTTATGTACACCGATCGAGGTGTCTATAGACCTGGAGAAACTATTCATTTCAATTTTGTGTTAGATGATTTTGCCAATCCGCTGCCCGAAAATCATCCTGTTAAACTCGATTTTTTTGATCCTCAAGGGAGACTTACTTATTCTGAAGTGAAAAATTCTTCTGTAAATGGTTTTTATCATTTTCCTCTTTCAACAGATGAAAAAGACGCTACTGGAAGCTGGCGAATAGCTATAAATGTGGGTGCCGTCAAGTTTACAAAATTTATTTCTTTGGCTACAGTGAAGCCCAACCGATTGAAAATTGAATTATCCACGACAGATGAACCTCAACGGCTTGACAAAAGTATTCAATTGAACTTATCAACCGAATGGCTAACGGGCGCCACTGCTAAAAATTTAAAAGCGGATGTCAATGCTAAGTTCATTTCTGCTGAATACCGATTTGAAAAACTGAAAACCTTCAAATTTAGTGATCCTGTAAGACGCTTTTACCCACAAGAATTGCAGGTGTTTGGTGGAGAAGTAAACCAAAATGGACAAGCGGATATCCGTTCAAATATTAATTTCAATAACAATCCACCTGGAATGATCAAGGCTAACTTTTTGACCAAAGTCTTTGAAGGTGGTGGTGATTTTTCAATAGATGTCGATGAACAATGGTATGCTCCTTACTCGCATTTTGTTGGATTAAGAGCCTTAACGTCTCATCAGAATCATCGCTTCCAAACCGACCAAACGACAAATTTTGAAGTGGTAAGTGTAAATTATAAAGGTGAAATAGCGCCCAAGCGAAAAGTAAAGGTTTACATCCATCAAATTGAATGGCGTTGGTGGTGGAATCGTGGAGATGACCAACTTTCCAGATACGAAGATGCTGAAGTACACAAGCCTTACAAGAACTTTGAATTGACTACCGATGCAAATGGAAAAGCTAAATTCAGCTTAAACGTTCCTGAAGATGACCGGGGTCGATATTTAATTCGGGTAGTGGACGAAGAAAGCCAGCATGCCAGTGGTGAAGTGGTTTATTTTTTTAAAGATTGGTGGAATATTCAGCGGACCTCCAAAGAGCATAATCTGGTATTTACAACTGATAAAAACACCTATAGCGTAGGTGAAAAAGCGAAAATCAACTTCCCCTCCATGGCAGAAGCAAAAGCATTGCTGAGTGTCGAAAATGGAACAGGAATTATTCATCATGAATGGATTGATGCCCAAAAAGGCATGACCGAAGTGGAACTCACTATCACAGAAGCCATGGCTCCAAATGCTTACATCAGCATTTCCTTATTACAAAAACATCAAAACACAACAAACGATTTACCCATTCGTTTGTTTGGAGTTATACCAATTGAAGTGGAAAACCCAAAACGCAAACTTCAACCTCAACTAAAACTTCCTGAAAGTATTCGACCAGAATCTACTTACAGCATAGAAGTTTCAGAAGAAAATGGAAAAGCAATGACCTATACTATCGCCATTGTTGATGAAGGTTTGTTGGATTTGACCAGCTTTACAACACCAGATATTTACAAGCATTTTAATGCGAAGCAAACTTTAGGCGTGCGCACCTTCGATGTTTTCGACGATGTTATTGGCGCTTATGGCGGAAGTCTGAAAAATGTGTATAGGATTGGTGGTGGCGATGAAGCAGCGGGGAAGAAAAACAGAAAAGCAGAGCGTTTTAAGCCCGTGGTGTCACATCTGGGACCTTTTTATTTAGCAGCGGGAAAATCAAAAACACATCAACTTCGCATGCCCAATTACATTGGTTCCGTGAAAGCGATGTTGGTGGCTGGAAATCCAGAACAACAGAGTTATGGAAGTGTAGATAAAGTGATGAAGGTAAAACAGCCCTTGATGCTGCTAACTTCAGTACCCAGAAAATTATCACCTGGAGAAGAAGTAAGAGTTCCTGTAACTATTTTTGTGATGGACGATAAGCTTAAGTCTATCGAAGTAAATGTACAAAACCACGACCAGCTTCAATTGATTGGAAAGGCGACACAAGAACTCCAAGTTTCAGAAACTGGTGAATATCTAGTGTATTTTGATTTTGAAGTAAGCAATGATTTACGTCCACAAAAAATTAAGATCCAAGCCAAATCAGGAAATGAAATAGCTTATAACGAAGTTGAAGTCGATGTCATTAATCCGAATCCTGTGAGTTCAACTGTTCGCAAACTCGAACTTAAAGAAAATGAGCAGAAGGAATTGGAATTGACTGCTTTTGGTACACCGGGCACAAATTCAACACGTATCAGTTTTAGTTCATTTCCTCCAATGAACTTAGAAAAAAGATTGCATTATTTATCCTCTTATCCGCATGGGTGCGTAGAGCAAGTCACCTCCAAAGCGTTTCCTCAGTTATTTTTATCAGACATTGTCGATTTAGATGCACCACAGGAAAATCAACTGAAGGAACAAGTTCAAAAAACCATTCAGAAGATAAACAGATACCAAGCAATTTCTGGAGGAATCTCCTATTGGCCAGGTGGAGATCCAGACGAATGGATCACCAATTACGTAGGGCATTTCATGTTGGAAGCCAAAGAAAAATCTTATCAATTGCCTTTTGGTTTCCTATCCAAATGGAAGAGCTACCAAAAAGAAAAGGCTAGAAAATGGACAGAAACACCAAGAGAAAGTGATTTTGTACAAGCCTATCGCTTATATACTTTGACCTTGGCTGGCGAAGCAGAAGTTGCCGCGATGAATCGGTTGAAAAACAAAAGTGATTTAAGCAGTCAGGCCAAGGCAAGATTGGCGTTAGCTTATGCCAGATTAGGACAAGAGTCTACTGCTAAAAAACTAGTACAAGAATTTAGTAATTCGCAAATAAGTGAAATCGAATACCGATATACTTACGGTTCTAAACTCCGAGACTTAGCTATGATACTGGAAACGTATGTGTATGTAAAAGATGAAAAGATGAACAGCTTAGCTGAAGAAGTATCCCAAATCCTTTCTTCAGACCAATGGTTGCAAACCCATGAAACGGCTTATGCTTTACTCGCCATGTCCAAATACATCAAGTATAAAGGGGGTAAAGAGCTAGATTTCAACTTTCAAGTGAATGGAAAAAACACTCCTGTAAAATCTTCAAAAGGAATTTATCGAACCGACTTGAGAGTAGATTCAGCATCGAATATCCAGCTTTCAGTTCAAAACAATAAACAAGGGAGTTTGTTTGTAAACATTTTACAATCTGGGCAATTACCTATCGGTGAAGAACAAGCTTCTTCGAGAAATCTTAGGGTCACCACTCAATATTCAGATGTAAATAAAGAGCCTATTGATATTGAAACCCTAAAGCAAGGAACAGAAGTCACGCTAAGACTGAGAGTAGATAACGAATCGAATTCCTATTTGAATGAGGTAGCACTAAGTCAATTTATCCCGAGTGGTTGGGAAATTATCGATACTCAATTTACTGATTTTAAGAGTGGTAGTTTTGAAAATGCTAATCATGTAGATGTCCGCGATGATCGGGTGTATATATACTTTGATTTGGAAGCTAGAAAATCGACTTACTTTGAAATTAAAGTCAATGCTTCTTATCTCGGAAAATACTATTTACCAGGAACTCAAGTTGAAGCCATGTATAGTGGAAATCATTTTGCACGAACTCAAGGACAATGGATTCAAGTGGTAGACTAATACAAGTCGCAGAATACCGATAATGAGCTGCTTCGCTGTTAGAAAAAGTAGAAAAGATAAATCATGAAACAACTTTCAAAACCGAAATGGCTTATTGGCTTATTGCTCTTTGTCGTTCTAGTGTGGTGGTTTAGTTTACCCAAAGTCTTGTTTAGCGATCCTATCTCTTGTGTTGTCAACGATCAGGATGGAAATTTACTAGGAGCCAGAATTGCAGACGATGGGCAGTGGCGATTTCCTAGTGCAGATGAGGTTCCCGGAAAATTTGAGCAAGCCATTATTCATTTTGAAGATGAATATTTCTACTTGCATACTGGCTTTAATCCTATTTCCATGGCTAAAGCTTTCTATTCCAACTTAACGAGTTCAACCAAAAGAGGTGGAAGTACGTTGACACAACAAGTGATTCGCCTTTCCAGAAAAAATAAACAACGAAGCTATACCGAAAAAATTATCGAATTGGTACAAGCCACTCGATTAGAATTAAAATTGAGCAAAAAAGAAATCCTACTACACTACTCTGCCTACGCCCCTTTCGGCGGAAATGTGGTAGGACTAGAAGCGGCGAGCTGGCGGTATTTTGGGATTTCAGCAAAGCAATTAACGTGGGGACAAGCCTCTGCTTTGGCCGTTTTACCCAATTCGCCAAGTATCATTTATCCAGGAAAAAACGATAAGCAATTCCTAAATAAACGCAACGCCCTTTTAAAAAAACTAGTTTCAAAAGAAGTTATCGATGAAGAAACCTATCAGCTTTCACTTTTAGAAAGCTTGCCTAGTCAGCCACTACCCTTGCCAAATCAAGCTTTTCATTTTGTTGATTTTGTATGTCAACAAGACCAAAAGAACGTGATGGCAAGCAGTATTCAATATCAACTTCAGCAAAAAGCCAATCAAATTACCGTCAAACATCAGCGAGCACTTCAAAAGAATAATATTTATAATCTATCCTTAGTTGTGGTAGAAAACAAAACCAGAAAAGTCTTGGCTTATGTAGGAAATACAAGTACTGCAAAAAGTCCTTTTCGCTATGTGGATATGATGCAAGCCAAACGAAGTACGGGAAGCACCTTAAAGCCCTTTTTATATGCGGCGGCACTAGAGAAAAGTCAGATTTTGCCAACCTCCCTATTACAAGATGTTCCTGTGAGTTTTAATGGATACCGCCCTAAAAATTTCAATGAAAAATTCCATGGATTGGTTCCTGCACATCAAGCGCTAAGCCGTTCCTTGAATGTTCCTTTTGTAAATGTATTGCAGGACTATGGTCTACCCCTTTTTTATGAAAATTTACAAGACGCCGGATTACAACAAATTAATAAAGGAATCGATCACTACGGATTAACTTTGATTTTAGGAGGAGCAGAGGTCAGTTTATGGGAATTGACGCAAGCCTTTGTCAATTTCAAAGAAGTGTATTCCACCTATGTAACGTCTTCCAGTCAATACTCCACGGGTGAAATTCAAAGTTTGAGTATTAACGCCTCCGTTTCAAACACAAAACAGGAGTTAGATTATAAACCTTCCAATTGGCATGCCTCATCTATCTATTTTACCTTAAAGGCTATGATGGAACTGGAGCGCCCAGAAGATTTCAATTTTGGTGCTATTTTAGGAGAAGACCAGCAAATTGCTTGGAAAACGGGAACAAGTTATGGCTTTAAAGATGCGTGGTCCATAGGGATGAATGAAGATTATACCGTTGGCGTTTGGGTAGGCAATGCCGATACCGAAGGAAGACCAAATCTTACGGGCATAAAAGCAGCCGCACCAATTATGTTTGACGTCTTTAAAGAACTTCCCAAAAGCCGAGATTGGTTGCTACCTCCTTACGACGATGTAAAACAAGTAAACCTATGCCCTTTTAGCGGAATGCCGAAAAGTAAGGCTTGTGATGAAAGTGAACTCTTATGGATTCCCTCCCACTCAAAAGCCTTGCAGCAGTGCACCTATCACACAGAAATAAGTGTAGACGAAACGGAACGTTATGAGGTCAAAAATAACTGCTATCCCCTTTCAAAAATGAAAAAGAAATCCTTTGTTGAACTCTCCCCAGTTGAAAAGCATTTCACACAGACTATGGGTTTTGAAACACCTCCTCCACTCCATCCCAATTGTGGTGAAGTTACCGAGGAACAGGAGTTGATGGAATTTATATTTCCAAGAAAAAATGAACGGATTCTACTCCCCAAAAGTTTTGATGGAACCAATGAGGAAGTTGTCCTACAGCTGGCACATTCCAAAAATACAGAAGTCCATTGGTATATCGATGAACGTTACCTCACCACGACCACAGAGCTACATGAAACCAGTATTCACCTCCAACCAGGTCGCTACCAAATAAGTGTTGTTGACGAAAAGGGGCACTTTCTAAAGCAAGACGTTTTGGTTGAGAAGACACTGTAAATAGCTGTAATACATTATAAATTCCATTTGGGCGTTTCAACCTGCTGTCCGTTTCTAGTCCGCAAGCCAAAAGCAGGAGAGTCTAAGGCTGTAAAGGAGCTTCTTAGGTCGCTCTCCACAGCCAAGACTCTCTCACTTTTAGCTTTTACGGGCTATCCACTTCCATCAGGAACGCAAAAAACTATCACCTCCAGAATTCAAAGGAAATCGTTACACCCTATATTTAATGTTTCCAATATCCTTAAATAGATAAAGTCATTTACAGAACCTTGAGTTATAGGAATAAAAAAACGAAACTAGGCAAACCTAGTTTCGTTTTAAATGAGATGGTGAATACTTAAACTTGATCGCCTTTCATCATTTTATTCCAATATAAATAAGGAAGACCGTATTTTTTGAGTAACCAAAGACGCCAGTGTTCTTTAGCAGAGTTAAAAATCAACATTAGTTTTAGTTTTGGATCTGGTGTAAAATTACCGTCATAGTCAAATTCAGCTAACGCCATTTTCCCATAACCAGTCACCAAAGGACAAGAAGAATACCCATTGTAAGATTGGTTAGTCGCTTTTTTATTGTCCATTAGAGACAAAAGATTATCAATAACCACAGGAACTTGTTTTCTAATCGCAGCGCCCGTTTTGGCAGTTGGAAGTCCAGCAACATCTCCTAGTCCAAAGATATTATCGAATGTGTTGTGCTGCAGGGAATGAATATCAACATCCAACCATCCACTCTCGTTGACCAAATTTGATTCTCTTATAAACTTAGGAGCAATTTGTGGCGGAGCGATATGCAACATATCAAAAGGCATTTCTATATGAGTATCGCCAGAAAGTCGTTCTCCAATTTGTTTAGATTCGTTGGTAATACATTGATTCTCATCATCTCCAACATACTTAAAGGTAATAATTTTCTTTTCTCCATCTACTTTTATAGGAGCATAGTAAGGCTTGAAATGGATGCCGTACCTATTCACTACCTTTTGAAGTGTATCTCGGATTTCTTTTACCCCAAATAACACAGTCCCAGGTGTTGCAAAAATCACTTCACTTTCAATATTGTTTTTTCTAAAATAGTCCGCTGCTAAATAAGCAATTTTTTGAGGAGCTCCACCGCATTTTATGGGAGTAGTTGGCTGAGTAAACACAGCATTTCCACCTTTAAAGTTTTTAAGAACTTCCCAAGTATGTTTTGAATCTGTATAATTGCTACACACCACTCCTTTTCCTAAAGCAGATTCTAAACCTTCAATTTGAGAAGGATCCATGACTAAACCAGGGGAAACTACCAAATAGTCATATTGAATATCTCCACTGCTTTTTGTTTTGACTATGTTGTTGTCTGTATCGAAGCCATTTGCATAATCTTTTATCCAATCAACCCCATTAGGAATTAAATCTTTCAGAGGTCTTGCAGTGTCATCATAATCGTATGTACCTGCCCCTACCAATGTCCAAGCAGGTTGATAGTAGTGAGTGTCTGCTGGTTCAATAATCCCAACGGAAAGATTGGGTTTACTCCTTTTCAATTGTGCTGCCGTCATCATTCCTCCGGTACCTCCACCAATTATTAAAACTGAATATTTTGACTTCATTATGTAAATTTTAAATAAAAATAAAGACAAATAAGTATCGAATCTGTAACAATTGTTACAAAAAACTCATTAAACATGAAATACTTTAAAATTTAAGAAAAATTCTTGGCTAAATCAATTTATTTATCAGCAATAAAATTGACCGCCGTCTGTATGTGTAAGTTTGTAGTTGACAAAAAAGGTGTTTGAGCTTGCTCATCTCTTAGTAAAATAGGAAGTTCTGTGCAGCCCAAAATAACGGCATCTATAGATTCCTCATATTCATGGATCAACTCCTTATAAAAAGACTTGGCCTCATCGCTAAAAACACCTTGGGTTAGTTCTTTAGACACAAAAAAATGTGATTTTTCGATATTGGATTCAGAAGGAATCCGTATATCTAATTCATAATGATCTTTGAGATATTTTTTTAAAAAATCCTTTGTCATCGTTGGTTTATTGCCCAATAAAAGCAACTTCTTAAATGTCTGCTTTTTAGCTTCTTCCCCTACAGAGTCTCCAATATGTAAAAAGGGGATATCAATTTTAGGCTGTACAAACTCTACTGCCATATGAGGTGTGTTGGCACAAATCATAATCGCTTTTGCTCCTGCTTCTTGTAAGGCTTTGGAAACTTTAAGGTAAGTTTGATTGATTTCGTTTATATCCTGCCTTCTCATCACATCTATATTGATACTGTAGAGTAAAAGGTCTGGGTTTTGTGATTTGCCCATATAGAGCGACACTTTTTCATTAATTAACCTATAATATTCTAAGGTGGAATGATAGGATGTGCCTCCAATAAGTCCTAATAGTTTCATGAGAAAAAGGTTAGGTTACACTAAATTTTTATCTATGCTTTTTTGACAAACTCAGATTTTAAAGCCATGGCTCCGAAATCTTTAATCTTGCAATCGATATTGTGATCACCATCTGTTATCCGAATATTTTTCACTTTGGTTCCCGCTTTAATGGCTTTCGGAAATCCTTTCACAGGAAGATCTTTTACAATAACGACGCTATCCCCATCTTCAAGGGGGTTTCCATTAGCATCCTTGATGATTACATTGAGTTCAACTTCACTTTCTTTAGTTTCGCCTTCTTTAGAATCCCATTCAAAACTACATTCAGGACAATTGTAAATTCCACTTCCAACTGAATACCCGTATGCAGATGAGCAATTAGGACATACTTTCATTTCTTCTGACATTATATTTTTTTAGTGTATTGGTATCAGACTTTAAAAACTCAAAAAGCTGTAACTTATTTTATTAATCCTTATCGAAACTTATACTCCACATTCCTCTAACTTCATTTACATCGTAACCAATAGCTTTATCATTAGGATATAACTCTTTTATTTTATCGTAGGTTTCTCTTTGGATCTCTTTTCCTGGAGTTCCATGACATTTTAAACACATAGCATTGGTCACAATAGGATAATAGAAATTCACTTTTTTATTTCCCTCTACAACAATGGGTTCTGGCTCTTCGCCATTTTTTAAAATCTGCTTGTAAAGCGAAATATAGTCCAGTTCTTGAGCGTTAGCTTTATTATTGGGGTTTCTGTTTTTATCCGATACTCTTTTGATAATTGCACCATGCTTAGTGGCCATAGAATCTGTAAGCGGCATGGCTTGTACATTACAAAATGACAAGGCATGCATTACGCCTTCTTTCTGTATCGCTCCCATCAAATTTTTACCTAAGGTCGCTTTAGTAGACTTGGCATAAGACATGCCTATCTGCACATAACTCTTTTCTGGCTCAGCAAGTTGTGCTGCAGACTTTCCGTTTTGCTCAAACGTCCTCCCGTGTTTATCTTTGTAATGATTTTGAAACCACTTGGGTTCTTCAATTTTATAGTCAAACATATAGGAAGCAATAGCTTCGATATCTTTTTGTGCATAAGGCTGATAGGGCATTAGTCCAAAACGTTTTGCAGCCCCTTTTAGCTTTACTTTTTCAAGGCTTGGTTGTTCTACAAAAGCCCATAAATCCTTAATGAAATCCTCTTTAGATTGAGCATCTTTCATATACCTTGCTTTTATAGCAACCATTGGCGGAGCAATCCTAGAGCCTTGAGAAGAGCTTGGACTATGACACAGATAACACTTATTTTCCATAAGTATTTTTCCTTTAGGAGCAATTTCTTCTGAATTTATTTCCGTTGACTTCAATTGAATATAGTCGTCTGTATTGGCTTTGGGATCTTTCTTGCAAGCCAAAAGTAGTGAGACAAATAGGATTAGGAAAGATAGAGACCTCATGATAGTTTTATTTTAATTAAAAGTAATCCACTCAAATCAATTTGATGGTAACTAAAGTTACAGGAATTCAAAAAAAAAGCGGAATTTTAATTCCGCTTTTTATAATCCACTCAATTTAAAGTTCTGTCTAAAATTGTTTCTTAGCCAAATACCAAGTTGTCTTTTCAACAGAATCATCTTTCAATCTAGCTTCGTAATCCTTTAAAGTTTTTGGAGATGATACTATACCTTTATCTCCTTTTTTCCAGTCCAATGGGCATGCTGCTCCATTTTCATCAGAAAATTGTAAAGCCTCTAGACATCTTAAGATTTCATCCATATTTCTACCAACATTCAATGGGTAATACATGATTAATCTTATTTTTTTACTAGGATCGATAAAGAACACTGCTCTTACGGCTGCTGTTTCACTTTCATTTGGCTGCAGCATTCCGTAAAGTTTGGAGACTTTCATATCGATATCTGCAATAATTGGAAAGTCCATATAGACTCCTGTATTTTGCTTTACGCTATCTACCCAACCAATGTGAGAATGGATGGAATCAATACTCAAGCCTAATAATTCTGTATTAAGGGCTTCAAATTCTGACTTACGTTCAGCAAATCCACTCATTTCTGTAGTACATACTGGAGTAAAATCAGCCGGGTGAGAGAACATAACAATCCACTTTTCTGGAGCAAACTCAGACATTTTCATGTTTCCTGTAGTTGTTACAGCTTCAAAATCTGGAGCTTGATCTCCAATTCTAGGCATGCTCATTACTTCTTGTGTTTGACTTTCTTGTTTTAAATCTTCCATAGTTTTATTTTTAATTATGGCACAAATATAAGTTTAAGCTATAGCTTTTTAAGTAACAATAGTTACAGGCTATGATTTAATGAGTAAATTCTTTATAAACAATATAAACGCCCATCAAGAAGACAAACCAACCAAATCCTTTTTTGAGTTTTTTTCCATCGATAAACTTGTTTAACCAAATCCCTATAAATATACCTACCACAGAAAGGCCTGTAAATAATCCTAGGAAGCTCCAATCGATTTCAATGTTTTGTACATCCCCTAAAAATCCGATGAGGGATTTTACGGCTATAATAAGCAATGAAGTAGCCACTGCCTTTTTCATAGGTAATTTGGCTAGTAACACCAAAGCTGGAATAATTAAAAAACCTCCACCAGCACCAACGATACCAGTAAGGGCTCCAACTACAACTCCCTCAACAACAATTAAAGGATAATTGAATTTCACCTTCCCTTCTACTTCTACTTCCTTTAATTCTTTCTTTTGATCCTTAATCATAGAATAAGAAGCTAGTAACATGATTAATGCAAAAAAGAGCATGATACCAATGTTTTTGGTGACTTCAAAACCACCAACACTAAACAGAGAATCAGGAATTGCAGGAACAGCATACATTCGAGTAAGGTAAACTGTTATAAAGGCAGGGATTGCAAAAACAACTGCAGTTTTAATATCGACCAATCCTTTTTGCATATTTCGCACAGCCCCCACAAGACTCGCCGTACCCACCACAAATAAAGAGTATGCAGTAGCCGTTACAGGATCTTCCGCCAATAAGTACACCAGTACAGGAACGGTAAGGATTGATCCTCCACCACCAATGAGGCCAAGAACAACACCTATAATTAATGCTCCGAAAAACCCCAATAATTCAATGATTTCCATAGTATTTGTAAATAAGCTATACGTCTACAAAGTTAAAGATAGTGTTAAACGGATGCAGTAACTTTGGTTACATTGAAGCTATTGCATTCCAAATCTAATCGAAATAATTATTTACCTTAGCCAAAAAAACAAAATGGCACTAGAACAAGAGGTGATGCAAAAAATGAAAGAAGCAATGAAAGCTAAGGATAGCGTTGCTTTGGCATCTTTAAGGTCTATTAAAAGTGAAATCCTAAAAGTCAAGACTTCTACTTCCAATAAGGAAGATATGGACGAGACTGAGGAGCTAAAGTTGGTTCAAAAGTTGGTAAAACAGAGAAAAGATAGCGCCGAGGTGTATCTAGAGCAAAACAGAAAAGACTTAGCCGATGCAGAACTTGCTGAAGTGGAGGTTATAGAGCAATTTCTTCCTGCCCAATTGAGTGAAGAAGAAATTGACAAAGAAGTAAAAGCGATTATCCAGGATACTGGAGCGAGTACCATGAAAGATATGGGTAAGGTGATGGGAATGGCTTCTCAAAAATTGGCGGGAAAAGCAGATGGAAAAACCATTTCAAAAATCGTAAAAGATAATTTGTCTTAACCTATATAAGTTGTATTGTTGCAAAAGAATATCGGCCGCGTAGTTCAACTGAATAGAATATCAGATTTCGGCTCTGAGGGTTGGGGGTTTGAATCCCTCCGCGGTCACGAATAAGTAGTTCAAAAAAGAAAAAACGCCAAATTGATTTGAGCGTTTTTTTGTTTGGACTACTTTCAAAGCGGAACGCTAGGGATGCGCGGAGCGAATCCTGTTTCAGCTACCAAACTCCAATCCATTGTTATACACTAGTTTGGATTTTTTAATACCTTTAGTTGTCCATAGTGTTGTCCACAATTTTAATAAATAGAATTATTTTAATGATTTTTTAATATTTCGCTTCAGGAATTTTGGTAAGCAGCTCTAGACAGCAAATGCTGGTGATTTAGCTTCAGATAATTTTATCGAAATCTACTGCTTAAATGAGATTCCATTTTAATTGATGATAGTTCTGATAAGATCAACTAATTCGTGTATTTGAGATTTTCTTTGAAAAATTTCTTAACTAGGATTCTGACTTTAATTTATTAAAATGACTATTAAATTCAAAAAAAGAAGAAAAAAACTAGAAGTATTTATTAAAATTCTGTAACATAGTCTGGTTTTATACGTCTGCTTAAGAATAACTTAAAACTAGCAATCATGTACTTAAACAGAATTTCTCTAGTTATTCTATTATTTTTGTCTGTGACTATGGTGAATGGACAAACAATAAATGGAGATTGGAGCGGTAAGCTCAACGCCATGGGGCAAGAAATCCCTTTGGTTATTCATTTCTCTGGAAATGATGATAACCTCGCAGCAACGATGGATAGTCCATCACAAGGCGCTTCAGATATACCTGTAGAAAAGGTAAGTCTTGAAGGTACACAGCTTTCACTTTCATTAATGGGCGGTCAAATTGAATACACCGCAGAAGTAAACGGAGATAGTATGACAGGGAATTTCAAACAAGGCGGAATGGATATGCCGTTAACGCTTACCAAAGGTGAATTAGAAAAACCAGGGGATACTTCTTTGCCAAGTTCAGAAGAAGAACTTAAGGCACTGGCTAATAAAGAAACAGGAAATTACAACTATTCTGTTGCTGATTATTTTGCTAAACCAGCGTCTTCAGATTTTCAACTTTCACCAGATGGAACGTATTTGAGTTACCGTGAGAAAGATGATAATCTTAAGAACCATGTCTACGTCAAAAACATTAAAACCAATCAGGTTAAGCGTGTTATTACAGAAGCAGAGGAACTAATACGAGGGTATGGCTGGGCAAACGAGAACCGCTTAATATACATTATGGATAAAGGTGGTAATGAAGATTACCATTTATTTGCAGTCGATATCGATGGAAATAATCAAAAAGAATTGACCCCTTATGATGGTGTAAAAGTTGAAATTTTGGCGTTATTGAAAGAGGATAAAAATCACATGGTGATTTCAATGAATAAAAATAATGCTCAAGTTTTTGATCCTTATAAGATCAATATTACTACCGGCGAATTAGAGCAGTTGTATGAGAATACAGATATAACCAATCCTATAATGGGTTATGAATTTGATAAAGATGGAAATTTACGTGGTTTTTCCCGTCTTAAAGATGGCATAAATTCAGAATTTTATTATGCTGTTGAACCTGGAGATTACAAATTGATGAAGACTACAAAATGGGATGATACTTTTTCTGTGATCAGCTTTGATTATGCTTCAGAAAATGAGCATGACGCTTATATGGTCTCTAATCTAAATTCAGACAAAACAGAAATTTATAAATACGATTTAGCGAAAGATGAGGTTATTGAAAAACTGTTCTCTAATGAAAATTACGATGTATCAGGTGCTTCTCTATCAAGAAATAGAAACTGGGAGCTCGATTATTTCAGTTACGAAGGTGAAAAAAGCGAAATCATTCCAGTAAGTAACTATTATAAAAAGCTGCATAAAAAGTTGGAAAAGGAATTTCCAGGTTATAATTTTTATTTGTCTGATAGAACCGATGACGAAAGTCACTATTTAATTTATGTCACCAGTGATAAGTTGTATGGCAAATATTATTCTTATGATGTAGCTAAAGATGAAATAAAACTTTTATTTGACTTAATGCCTCAATTGAAAGAGAAAGACATGTCAGAAATGCGTCCTATTTCTTTTAAAAGTCGCGATGGAATTCAACTTCATGGTTATATAACTCTACCCAAAGAAGCTGTTAAAGGACAGAAAGTGCCAGTTATCGTCAATCCACATGGTGGCCCACAGGGTATTAGAGATTCATGGGGCTTTAACCCAGAGGCGCAATTATTTGCCAGTCGTGGTTATGCCACATTGCACGTTAATTTTAGGATAAGCGGAGGCTATGGTAAGGAGTTTTTACGCAGTGGTTTTAAACAAATTGGCCGTAAAGCTATGGATGATGTTGAAGACGGATTACAATACGTTATAGACAAAGGCTGGGTAGACAAAGATAAAGCTGCAATCTACGGAGGCAGTCATGGTGGTTATGCTGTGTTACGCGGACTTACCAAAACACCAGACTTATATGCTTGTGGTGTAGATTATGTAGGGGTTTCTAATCTGTTTACATTTATGGAAACCATACCTGCTTATTGGGCTCCTTATTTGCCTATTTTAAAAGCAGTATGGTATGATGCAGAAGTTCCTGAGGAAAAGAAAATCATGGAAGAAGTCTCACCAGCTTTTCATATAGATAAAATAAAAAAACCATTATTTGTAGTACAAGGAGCCAACGATCCTCGTGTGAACATCAATGAAAGTGACCAAATTGTAAAAAGCCTACGGGATAAAGGTTTCGATGTGCCTTATATGGTGAAATATGATGAAGGCCACGGTTTTGCAAAAGAGGAAAATCGCATGGTTTTGTATACGACTATGATGGGCTTTTTTGCTGAACAATTGAAATAATAGTTTTTTATAAGCTCAATATATTTAGTGTTGAGTATACAGTAAAATTTAAAGCGGGCCTCTTTTTGAGGCTCGCTCTTTTTAATTTAGACCAATTGCAAAGCGGAACGTTTAGGTATATGCAAAGAGAATACTAATACGGCTACTTTAAATGAAAATACATTCTATAAAAGTGAAATAGTTTTCTATTAGCAAAAGAAGCTTTATTTTCTCTGCTTATAAATAAATCTATTGAAGTTTTAGCTTTAAAGCTCGGTTTAGGTATTTAAAAAAAGAAAAATTATTTTGCGAATTCACTGGAACTGGGCTTAAAAAACTTTAAGTTTTAATTGACTACATCGTTTCTTTTTAGATCTTTTCCCTTAATGCCGTTTTCAAATTCGATTTCAGTGGATTTAAAACCATTTTCCTTATCAGGTATTTTCACATTGAAATGTAAATGTGGAGTTGTCGTGAATCCCGTCATTCCGCTAAGACCTATCGGTTGATTTTTCTTTATATGATCTCCCAAGTTAACTAACGATCCCTTATGATCTAAATGAACATATTGCGTAAACAAACCGCTGTGAGTATGATATAAGGTTATATAGTTACTTTTATCATTTTCTCTCCATTTTTTACTTAAACCATAATCTATGTAATCTTCAATCACTCCAACAACATACCCATCGTCAACACTAGTGATAGTGTCACCAATCTTTAAATCAAAATCGATAGCGTACTTGCTTTTAATACTGTTGTGGGTAAACTTTCCGTTATACCCTTGAATAATTGTGTACTCTTTTCCATTAACGAAAGGATAAGCAACATTATTTTTCCGTATTTCCTTATTTAAATCACCACGATTTGAAATAAATCTTGTGCTTTGAGATTTTAGTTTGTCAGGATAATGAATACTAATGATTGTATCATTTAATTCACTTAGTGTAATTACTCCTATTTTCGCCTCCAATTCCTTATCACCAGGATTAGATTTGATCTTTACTCTCAAAGGGCATCTGAGAGGGTTTATCATATGAAATTTTAAGGAGTCATTTACATAGGTAACTTTATGTTCATTCATGAACTCATAGAATTGTTCATCTGGGAGATTCTTTATATAAGCACACGATGATAAAAGCAAGAATGCAATTAAAAGTGAAAGATATTTATTAAAATTCATTGATATTATTTAATTGTAAGTTCAAGTAATAAGTGCAAAACTACAATCAATTAAACCTCCATCAAAGGTATCAAATCCAAGCCTTACTGGAAACAGAAATTAGTAAAAGTGAAATCGCTAAAATTCTATTAGTTGTCCCCTGTACAATTTATAGAGAACTGAGCCGGAACATCGCTGAGCGAAGTAGGACAGCGGGAAAGTATGTAGCATCAAATGCCCAAAGACGTGCAGATACCAGGCATAAGAATAAGGCTAAACAAATAATGTTCACAAAACCTCTAAAAGAGCGTATCGCTGGTCTACTGCGCTATGAGAAGTGGAGCCCAGAACTTAACAGTAAGCACTTAGAACTTGATGACGAAGCTTGCTTGAGCCACGAAAAAATATATCGATGGATATGGGATGTCAAGAAAAGTAATAAGAAAACAGATTTAAAATTTTATAAGCTTTACAAGAACCTTAGGCACGGTAGTAGGAGACAGAAAATGGTTTTCGGAATATTTTATAAAAGTTACCATTCAATAGCGGAACTCATTCAAACTCGAATAAATGGACAAATTAATAACAAATAAAAGCCTAACAATTGTGAATTTTGCAATTGTATCTTACTTTATAGTGATTTGGCTGATTAACTTTTACAAAATAGATTTTGTTTTAATTGGAGTTTTTAGAGAATTATTGATAATACCATTTCTTATTGCACAAATTGTTTTTTTAGTCATCGGAATAAAGTACTTAATGAAAAATAAAAAGAGTTTTTTATTGATAATTAGTGTTTTATTATTAGCAATTTGCTCGATAGTTACACTTGGAACTATCTTTTAAAATCGGATTTAAGCAAGTTTATAAAAAAATAATTGTGTAATGAATCTAGCAAATTCTGGAACTGCTCACTCCATTGGGATTGAAAAATATGGCTGAATAACTCTCTGGTTGAATTCTATCAAACGCATTACAGTGAAAAACTATATTTTAGGAACTAAATTACAACCCCTAAACCATAAAAACTCCTTCCTACACTGACCTAATTGAATCAACCAAAGCGACTTGAGTAATCAAAACTAAGACCCATAAATAAAAAATTATTTTTCCTCACCCTCTAGTAATTTACGATTTCAAATTTGGCCTTGGCGCAATCTTTTGCCAACTTAAAGGTGAGCTAAAGACAAGAATTCAGAGTTGAGTAGAAGAAGGATGTATAACTTTAAAAAGAACTAGTTTTATGCTGAGTTTGAACATGACCTTGAAATTCAAACTTGGTAAAATAGATATGTGGTAAATATGAAAATAGATTTAGATTTTTACAAGAATATTTCTAAAAACAACTTGCCTCTTACAGAGCTTTTAAAGAATGAAAAATTATTTTCTAGTGTTCCTCGAAATTGGTCCGTCGTAGTAACGGATATAGAAAATTCTACAGATGCAGTTGCTCAGGGTCTTCATAACGATGTTAACCTAAGTGCCACAGGCAGTATAATAACCGTTTTGAACACTCTAAAAAAGGTTGATCATACACTTAAGATTCCTTATTTTTTTGGAGGAGATGGTTCTACATTTATCGTTCCAAATACTGTGTTAGAGCCAATTCTATTAGCCTTGAATAACTACAGCCAACATATTAAAAAAACATTGCAGTTGAATTTACGAGTAGGACAAATAGAGGTCGATACAGTGTATTCTAACAATGTTAGCATAAGAATTACCAAAATTAGGCATAATAAATACCTTACAACTCCTGTAGTTCTTGGTAATGGCTTGAAATATGCAGAACTCTTAATCAAAGAGAATTTTAAAGCATCTGCAACAGCTGATAGTAAAAAAATAGAACTTAATTTAAAAGGTATGGAATGCAGATGGGATGAAATCCAACCAAACCAAACTGGCAAAAAAGTGATATGTCTACTTATAGATTGTGATAACGAAGAAAATCAAGCTGAAGTATATAGCACAATTATGAAGGAAATAGATTTGGTCTTTGGTAACTTAGAAAAGCGTAACCCAATTTCTACGTTTAAATTAAAACTAAATACATCTTTAGAAACAATCAGAAAAGAGATGTATGCTAAAATAGGGAAATACCAAATGACTTATTTAGTTAGTAATTGGCTAGTTACAATGATTGGCACTTTTTATTTTAAATTTTTAAAGGCGGGCAAATTATATAAATATAGAGTTACCCAATTATCAGACACGATAATGCTAGATGGTTTATTAAATACTGTAATTTCAGGAACAGATAAACAGATAAATAAATTAAAAAGACTACTTGATGATTTAGAATCTAAGGATAAAATTATTTACGGTATGCATATTACTCACGCGTCTATAATGTCCTGTTATATAGAAAATAGAGAAGAAAAACACATTCATTTTGTAGACGGAACGGAGGGCGGCTATACAAGCGCTGCAATTATGTTTAAGCTTAAAAAGCTAAAATTGAAAAATCCATAAATCAGTTCATTAAAAATCTATTTATTAGACGGATATCGAGTTTTATTCCTATTACGTTTAGGTATTAAATAGAAGTAAAAATATAAGTTAAGGTTAATATATACTGGGGAGCGTTAGACTTACATAACTCTGGAACTTTGAAATAAACCTTTCTTCTTCTATTACACAAACCTTAAGATTATCATTTTTTTGCTTTCAAGCTTATCAAAGAGTTGATTATAGGAATAAAAATTTGCATAATAGTTTTCCTATTTATGCCCTTCCCATTCTATATCGAGCTCTATAGTTTCCCTGTTATTTATGGTAAAGTCAGGGTAATTGAAAAATCGAAATTTTATAAAATCTGCAGATTTTGATACGAATTCCTTATCATCTTGTTCGGATGGATTTTGATTTATCCATTCTATAGTTTTATTCAAATCGTTTTCGTTTATTTATCCAAAAGGAATTTTTGGGAAGATATAATACTAAAGACTCATATGAATTTTTAGACTTTAATTATATTTAAAATATAAATTCATCTAACGCTGCTAAAAATGAAAGTAAGATTTAAAAAGAGAAGGCAAAATACCAATCTTATATTTGGAATTTTTTGGTTTGTCCTAGGTATTCTTTATCTGGTTTTTACAGATAATAATACGTTTTGGATTGGTTATGTTCATTTAGTTTCTGGAGCACTCTTCATGATCCAAAACTTTTACGATTCAAGACATCAATATCTTCATATTGAAAATGGTGTCATCCAAAAGAATATCTTTTATGGATTTAGTAATAAAATAAATCTAGATGAAGTTTATGAGATTAATGGGACAAAAAGCAACTATATTCTCAAATCAGAAGCAAGGAAGTTATCCATTGATCCAAGTTTAATTGATCAGCAGTCACTTATTAAATTACTTCATATTTTAAGACAAGTAGATTTACCTTCAGAAAGAAACCACTTCAGTAAATACAAACCTGAGTTGGAATGAGTTTTTTAAGAAATAAAACGCTTCAGATAACAAGACACATCTCGATACATCCCGACGAAAACGTCGGGATACTCGATGAGACAAAACAACTAAATATCAGCTTTTTTTATAGGTTTAAAAACTTGACGATAATAGCATATTAGAAATGTCTGTTCGAGTGGTTTCAATGAATTTTTGCTTGAAAAAATCATTGAAATTGTATCGAGAACTCTTCAGATTACAAATAGGAAAATAAAAACCTTAAAAGCATCAACTAAACTGATCAAAAACGATTGCTGTATTTTTAAGACAAGCATACTACAATTACAATTTTATGTATAAATGTTAAGTTAACCTAAAAATTAAAAAATGAAACATCTTGTTATTTTGCTTATTGTATTGAGTTTAACCTCTTGTGTATCTAATAAATCCCTGACCTCCTCGGTAAAGTCAAATGAGATAAATGAACTCTCTTATTTTGAACCTTTAGCTTACATTCAATATATTGAAAAAGGAAATAATCTTAAGTTTAGTGATTCACTTTCTAATATAACCAGAACAAAACTGGACTCCATTCTTGTATCAAATAAGTCGAAATTAAGGATTAATGATAAAATCAATTTGTCCAACGACACCATCAAATTTAAATTTGAAAATGAAATCTCCTATTTATCGAGACTAGTAAATCAAAATAAAACACTTGAAGGAATTCCATTAACTCCAACCATCGACTCCTTGTTAGAGATCAATAACCAAAGGTTTGCTTTAGGGGTGGTAGAAACGGGTTTCGGAAGAAGAAAAGGAAACTACGGTGGACAAGTTGTAAAAAGTATTTTCGTAGGGATTCTCACATTAGGTCTTTATATACCAACACCAATAAAAGCTAGTTTGTCTGTAGAGGTCTTTATTTTTGATTCTCAGAATAATGAAATTGCTTATTATAAAAAAACTGCACCTGTAGAGAAAGATCCCGATAATCCTGAGGTCATCGAAAAAAAGGTTATCAACTTGTTTGAAGGCTACTTCTACCCGAAAGAATAAAGCTAAGCTTTAGCCCCCTAAAAGCCAAAATCTGAAATAATGATGCTTTATCCAATTATTTTCAAAATTTGAACGCCAAAAAAATTCCAATGAAAAAACAAACCTTCATCTTTATCTTCTGTTTATTTACAATAATAACTAAATCTCAAACGGCAAGTGTAGAAGAATCAACCTGTGGCATTCAAACTGGGTTTTTAGGTATTTGGCTACATAACGAAAGGCGACTTTCAAATCAATTTGTGCTTCGTGGAGAATTAGGCTTTGATAGTTCCATATCTGGTGGAACCTTTTATAGTAGATCGATATTTTTAATGACACCAGTTCTTACCGCCGAACCTCGCTGGTATTACAATTTAAACAAAAGAAAAGCTAAATCAAAAAGCATAGAAGGAAATAGCGGGAATTTTTATCCTTAAAAACCAGTTACCATCCCGATTGGTTTGTGATTTCCAATGAAGAGAATATTCAAGTTGTCAGTGATATTTCATTTATTCCTACATGGGGTATCAAAAGAAATATTGGTACACACTTTACTTATGAAACAGGAATTGGATTTGGCTATCGCTATTATTTTGCTAAACAATCGGGGTTTATTGCAAATGAAGGCGAGATTGCTATTAATTTACATTTACGAGTTGGGTATAGGTTTTAGGGTAGTTCCTGTGGAATTTAAACCATATTTTTAAAAGCCATAGGCCTTACTACTTTTAAAAATGAAAAAACTTTGTTTCACACTTGTCATCGGATCCTTTGTATTCATAAATTTTCAGTTAAAAAATCATTGAAATTATATCGAGAACACTTCAGATAACAAGACACATCTCGATACATCCAGACGAAAACGTCGGGATACTCGATGAGACAAAACAACTTGATATCAGCTTTTTTTAGGGGTTTAAAAACTTGACAATAATAGTATATTAGAAATGTCAGTTCGAGTGGTTTCAATGAATTTTTGCTTAAAAAATAGCTTTATTCTAATATAAATATGTCTTATATATTTTTTTACCCCTAAATCTAAAAACCACTATTATAAAATATCTCCTCAGTTGGAACTTATGAGACTGGCCTATTTCCTTTACATGCTCTATCTTTAAGCCTTAAAATAAACATCCATGAAATACATTACATGTTCTATAGTCTGCCTTTTAGTGGTGAATTTAGGTAAGAGTCAGACCCCAAGTCGGCAATTAGATTCCATCGTTCAGACCTATCAAGACCATAAAGGTTACGACCAAAAAATCTATCCCTTGGGTTTATACACAAAAGCTTATTACCAACAAGAAGCAAAGTTTGCCAGTCAACTCCTTACCGATTTAACTGAAGTGGATAACAGTCAACTTTCAGAAACTGAACAGATTTCATTAGAAATGCTAAAGTTTAAGCTCAAGGAAACAGTGGACTTCTATGAGTTTGAAGCCTACTTAAATCCGCTACTGTCCGATTCTGGTTTCCATCTTAGTCTATCTTACGAAGTGAGAGACCTCAACACTTATGAGCAAGTGAAAGCTTATCTCAATAAACTCAATGCTATTCCTACTTATGTGGACCAACACTTTAAACTTCTGAGACAAGGCTTAAAAAAAGGCATCACCCAACCCCGAGTGATTTTTGAAGGCTATGAGTCGACTTACGATTCTCAAATCGTTGACCAGCCTGAAGACAGTTATTTTTACGAACCTTTTCAGAACTTACCCTCTACCCTATCAGAATCTCAAAAAGACTCTGTAATGCAAGCAGCAAGAACGGCCATAAAAGCCAACCTCATTCCACAATTTAAGCGTGTTAAAAGCTTTTTTGAAACGGAATATTTACCCACTACTAAAACCACTTTAGGAGTTTCAGAAGGACCACAAGGCGAAGCCTACTATCAAAATCGGTTAAATTACTATACAACCTTGGATTTAACTGCTGAAGACATTCATCAAATTGGTTTGGATGAAGTGGCGAGAATCAATTCAGAAATGAAAGCTATCATAGCAGAAGTCGATTTTGAGGGGAGCTTTGAAGAGTTCATCTACTTCCTTAGAACCGATGAGCAGTTTTATGCTAAAACTGGAGAAGAACTTTTAAAAGAAGCCCGTGATATAGCCAAACGTATCGATGCCAAACTCCCGGCTTATTTCAAAACTTTACCTAGGAAACCCTACGGTGTCACAAAAGTCCCCGATGCCATTGCTCCTAAATATACCACAGGCCGCTATATTGGCGCTTCCAATGACACTCAACCTGGCTATTACTGGGTCAACACCTATAACTTGCCCAACCGGCCTTTGTATGTTTTACCGTCGTTAACCGCTCACGAAGCGGTGCCTGGACATCATTTACAAAACGCTCTTAATGCAGAGCTTGGCGATAGCATTCCTGATTTTAGAAAAAACATGTATTTATCCGCCTATGGAGAAGGCTGGGGATTGTACTCTGAGTTCCTTGCTGAAGAAATGGGGATTTATACCACCGCCTATGAGCGATTTGGAAAACTGACTTACGAGCAATGGCGTGCTTGTCGTTTGGTTATAGATACGGGCATTCATGCCATGGGATGGACTCGAGAGGAAGCTGTAGACTATTTCACCAAAGAGACAGCCCTTTCGTTACACAATATCAATACCGAAGTAGATCGCTATATTTCATGGCCAGGACAAGCCGTTTCTTACAAGATTGGTGAGATCAAAATTCGTGAATTACGAGCGAAAGCTGAGAAAATGCTTGGCAGTGGATTTGATATCCGTGAGTTTCATGAAGTTATTCTTGAACAAGGGGTTGTCACCTTACCGATTTTAGAACAACGTATTAATACATTTATTGATAAAAATAAAAGTTAGCTCAAAATATAAAAGGTTAGCCTCCCAACTTATAAAAATGATGAATTGGGCCTGAGCCTTTGCCTATTTTATAGTCACCACCCGCTTTGATAGCTTGGTAAATAAATTTTTTTGCTTTTTGAGACGCTTCTTCTAAACTAAAACCTTGAGCCAAATAACTTGCCAATGCAGAAGATAGACTACACCCTGTACCATGCGTATTTTTGGTTGTGATTCTTGGGGAACTCAATTTTGTTATCTGTTTTGTTTTAACATTGAATAAAATATCGACAGATTTATCACCTTTTAGGTGTCCAGCTTTAAGTAATACAGAGACCTTAAACTTTTCGGCCAAAGCTTTTGCATACTCTGAAAACTCCATAGAATTTTTAATATTTTCACCTAGTAGAAGCTCCATTTCGGGAACATTAGGTGTCATCACTTCTGCCTGCGGTATTATTTGATCCATCAAGGCCTGTATAGCATCTTCCTGAAGCAAACGATCACCAGAAGTCGCTACCATAACGGGATCTATAACGATATGTTTTGGTTTATAATGTTGAAGATGTTTTGCAACCTCTTCGATCACCTCTTTAGAATGAAGCATTCCTATTTTTACGGCATCTGCTCCAATATCCTCCATCACTGCTGTAAATTGATTTGCAATCATCTGAGGAGAAACTCCTCCAATGGCGTTTACACCAAGTGTGTTCTGGGCTGTAATAGCGGTAATGACTGTTGCAGAATAAGCTCCGCAAGCTCCAGCCGACTTTATATCAGCTTGTATGCCTGCACCACCTCCAGAATCACTTCCTGCTATAATTAAAAGCTTTGGGTAAGTTTTCATTTTTAGTCATTTATTAATGATGGTTTTTTTAGCTCAAACTGGCCACTTTTCCTTGCGATATGCACTATCCCAAAACATCCATTCCAGTTGTGCAGTCTTTAGAAAAGCCTGTGTCATTTCTTCTCTTACTTTGGACGTGGTATTTTGAGCATAATACTCTGTAATTTCAATAGCACGATCAACAGAATTTGAAAAATCCTCACCTCCATAGGTATCCATCCACTTTTGGTAAGGATTATTATTTGTGTTGGCAATTGACAACAAATAATCCCCAACTTCTTTATAAATCCAAAAACAAGGCAAAACAGCAGATAAGCTTACTTCTATAGAATCGTACTGATAAACTTCAGTAAGAAAACCAGTATACAAGCTACAAGTTGGAGATTTCTCTGGTGGCTTAAATCCTCCCAATTGACTTATAAATTCTTTGTGCAAGGCTTTTTCAACTTCAATAGTTCCATTTGCAAAACTCATATAATCCAACGAATGATCAGGGTCTTTTAATTGGGTAGCGATATTACCCAGTACCTTCCCGTAAATAGTTAGATAAAAGGCATCTTGGTGCATATAAAAATGAAATCGTTCAGCACTTAAAGTTCCTTCACTTAACTCTTTAATGAACGCATGATTTTTAATTTGGTTCATTAATGGATGTACTAAATCAATTGTCTTAGGAAACCATTTATAATTCATAATTCAATTATTTTGATAGTGGACTAATCGCATGGTATTATACCAATTTAAACAAATTCAATCTTGGATTTATCTCTCAAAATCGTATCAGTAAGTTTATATATTTCATCGATAAGAAATACTCTAAAACTGCCAGGATAACACCCTCTATTGTGCTGGGCAGCATGTTCGCCAGCTATTCCCATACTCAAAAAACTCGCTATACAAGAGGCCAATAAATTATCCGTGTTGGCTCCGCAAAATCCAGCAGTAAGTGCCCCAAGCATACACCCAGAACCTGTGACTTTGGTTAGCATGTCATCGCCATTATGAACAAGTGCTGTTATTTCTCCGTCGGTTATAATATCAATTTTACCTGAAGCTGCAACAATGCATTTCCAATCTTTAGCTAATTGTTTACAAACTTCTACACCATCCTCACCCATATCTAAGGAATCCACTCCACGCACTTTAGTTTCTACTCCTGCCAAAGATTTGATCTCGCCAAGATTACCTTTAATAATATCTACTTTACCAAAAGATCTTAACTTATCGATAAAACCAATTCGTCTTGGGATAGCTGCACATCCTACTGGGTCCAAAACCAAGGGTATGTTAAGCTCATCTGCTGCTTTAACGGCTTGTAGCATCGCTAGCTCTTGCTCTTTGGTTAAGGTTCCAATATTTAAGTAAACAGCGTTGGCAAGTTTTGTAAAATCATAAGCTTCATCCGCAGATTCACACATGGCTGGTGATGCACCAATACTCAGCAATATATTAGCACAATCGTTTATAGTCACATAATTGGTAATAGCTTCTACAAGTGGAGTTTTGGATTTTAAATTTGATAGTTGTTCGTAAATTTGATTTTCTAACATTGCTTTTAATTTAAAAATGCCTTTTTGAATTTATCTTCACTTAAATCTGTGATGCCAATCTCATTAAAGAACTTCAAAATAGGAAGCTCTTTTTCCGATGAAGATTCAAAATCTTTACTAAAACATTTGGCTGTAGCTTTCAAGATATCGTCCATCAATGGAGTTGATTTTTCTTTTGTATACGCATAGTAAATACCATAAGCTTCCTCTGGATTTGTTTCAATAAATTGAATAGCCTCTTGGATAGCTTCTACGAATGCATTTACTTTTTCTTTATTTTTTTGATAATACGATTTTGAAGTGAAAAGATCTAAAGCACAAAAGTTAGCGAACCCAGCCGAATCGGCGTCCATATGGATGACATCCATATTTTCATGCTTTGCTTCAATACCCTCAAAATTGTAAAAATACAGCCAGCCAGCATCCGCTCCCTCTTTCATGTGTTTAATAAGATAAAAATCCTTAGCAACAAATTCAACCTGTGAAGGCTTGATGTTTACGCCTTGTTTAGCCGCATAACGCTTTATAATTTCAAGGCCAATGCCATTGGTTTTCTCATTAGAAACTGGAGTGGCCACTTGGATTTTCTCCCCTTTCTTTAAGGCTTCATAAGAAGTTGTTTTCATGATAACACCGCCTTTGGTTTCAAAATAAGTTCCAAGAGAAAGGAATTCTGGATGATACTGCTCAATGAGGTGTAAAGGTTCGTTGGTCGCGAATTGTATGTTTCCTTCAATGAGATCTTGAAGCCCATCGTAGTGGTCTGTTGGAACTATCAATTCAAAATCGGTAATTCCTTTTTTTTTCAAAAACCCCTTTTCTTCGGCAACGATTATTGGTAAGTGGTCCGGGTTTAAAAACCATTCGATAGCTAGTTTCATTTTATTCTGATTTTGAGATGAGTTCGTTTAATTCTGTAACCGTTTGTTTTATACTTTCAGATTCAAAAATATCACTTACCAAAGCATATAAATCTGGTTGAAAATCGACAATTTCATTGATGTTTTTACGATTGATTCCCCCTATGACACAGACAGGGACATTGAGTTCTGCTTTAGCTTTGGAAATAACTTCTTTGCTTACCACATCGGCTTTAGGCTTGGTTTTGGAGGGATAAAAAGCACCAAATGCCACATAATCGGCTCCATCTTTTACCGCTTGTTTTGCGCGTTCTATATCTCCGTAGCAGGACACTCCAATAAGCATTTTTTCTCCAACTTCTTCTCGAGTTTCCTTTACAGTTTGATCGGAGAAACCAACGTGAACTCCATCAGCACCTATTTTTTTGGCTAATTGCACTCGGTCATTTATAAAAAAAGTGGCGTTTTTTTGGTCACACAAAGCTTGCAGAGATTTAGCAATAGGCTCTAGTTCGTCATCTGTAGAAGACTTATCTCTTAGTTGTATGACTTTGGCTCCTGCCTCCAAGGCTTCTTCTACCTGTTTTACAATGGTAGATTTTGGAGTTAGTACTTCGTCTGTAACAGCATAAATTCCTTTTAATGATTTCATTTTTGTATACAATTAAAAAAACCGCTTCATGTGAATACACGAAACGGTTTATTGATTTTTTTTCAATTTTTGTTTCGTTTTCCTACGCTGATATTATTCAGTTCAGGTTCTAGGATATACTCTCAGCCTTTCAGCACTCCTAACGACACTATAAAAGTAAATAATGTAAGTTAACTTATCACCTTCAGAGGTTCTAAATCTCTGGATTTTACATTAATTTTAAGATTAAGCCTAAGCTGAATATCGTTAAGCGTAAATTATAACGGAAATAAAATCAGAAAAAACGTTCTAAACTACTTTGACAGGATTTTTGTCTTCATCTATAGCTACGAAGGTGAATTCTCCAGTCACCGCTTTTTCTCTGAATTCTGTATACATCTCTTCTACAAAAATATCTACTCTCACTTTTAGGCTTGTATTGCCAACATAGGTTACAAGTCCTATTAGTTCAATTATTGTTCCAGCTGGTATTGGTTTTTTAAAATCAATTTTATCACTACTTACAGTTACCATACGTTGTCTGCTAAACCTAGTTGCTGTTATAAAAGCGGTCTCGTCCATGGATTGCATGGCAGTTCCTCCAAATAGGGTATCGTAATGATTTGTAGTGTTTGGAAAAACGGCTTTAAAAATGGTAGTCTTTGAATTTTCAATTCGCTCTTGAATGGTCATACTCTTAAATTAAGATGCTAAGGTAGTTTTTTTCACAAACTTAGTTTGATACCAAATTTGCATTTAACTTGTCTTAAAAAACTGAATTATTTTTACTCCCATGATTAAAAAAAGCCAAGCATTTGCGACATTATAGGTTCAATTTGGTATAATCTATAGAAGTTGGATTTACTTCATATAAAACAAAACCCCCGCATCAATAGACGCAGGGGTTACTAATAATTAGATTATAGAGTGTTATTTCTTAATAAATCTTTTAGTCATTGTATCTTTTCCTGATGTCATCATCAAGAAATAATTTCCTGAGGATAAAGAGGATACATCTATTGCAGTATTCGATCCATTGGGTGTTAAAGACATAAGTTGTTTTCCTTGTATATCAAAAACAATCACTTTATCAATGGTTAATGGAGTATTCCCAAGTTCCAGATATAAGGTCTGTTGAGCAGGATTTGGGTATAGTGCTACTTCCAGAGTCTCAAATACGTTTGAACTTAATGTACAGGTTGAGAAAGGATCTAACACTGTAATACTTACTGTTTCCTGAGTTTGGTTACCACTAGTATCAGTCACTATATATGTGACCTCTACCATTTCATTTTCAGGGTCATAATCATCACAGTTGAAATTAACTTGACTTAACTCCTGAGTTGCGATACCACAATTATCTATTGAACCTCCATCTACATCTTCTAGGGTAAGTGTTGCATTACCGTCCTCATCCAATTCTAAAACAATATTCTCATTCAATAGTATTTCTGGATTTTTATTATCTTCAACAATGATATCTTGAGTTTGAGTACTAACATTTCCAGAACTATCTTCAAATTCCCATGTAATAGTAGTGTTTTCTACAATAGGAAATTCTACTGTTGTCGTTCCTTCTATTTCCCCTGTATCACAATTATCTTCTGACGTTGGAGCAACAAGTTCTAACACTTCACATTGAGCTATAACATCTTCTAAAACTGCTTGAGTTGGCTCTGGCGCTACAAAATCTCCAAAAGTGACAGTTACGGAAAGACGATCTTGGCTTTCACATTCACCTACTAAGTTAGCAGCATAAAGTGTTTCTCCATTAGAGATTGTATAGTCCGGTGCTAGAACAGTTCCATCATTTTCCTGAGCATACCAAACAACAGTTGCAGTGTCTACTTCTAATTCCTCCAACAAAGGTAGAGAGCAGAAATCTTGTTCTGCTTCGCCTACCGGCGTAAGGACATTACAAGTCCCAACAGGTAAAAGAACTACTGAGTAATCCTCAACCTCTCCCCAATCGAAAGATTCACAAGATGATGGTAAACCATTCCACTTCATAGAGACTCGCATTCTTAAATTTTCTCCTTCTACAGCACCTTCAGGAACTGTAAAAGAACTACTTACTTCATCACTTGTAGATGGTGGAGCAGATAAGATAAGCTCACCATCATCTGTAAAATCTCCGTTTAGATTAAAATCAATCCAAACATTAATTCCTTCGTTATAAACTGTTCCTGGCCAATCGGGATTAACTGTAATTGTATACGATTCTCCTACCACAAGGTCAGTGGAAAGATTGGTAAAATCTGAGTAACCTGGTCCAGCTCCAGATTCATTATCTAAAGCATGTAATCTTACTCTGGCGATGTGCTCATCACTGGTATTTTGCCCTGAAGAATTACAATATTCTAAAACAAATTCTTCAGTTGTGAATGTTATGATTTCAGAATATTCTGACGTGGTGTTTTCAGTTAAACATTGAGTTCTGATTTGAACTTCGTAGGTAGTCAATTCTGTAAGACCCTCTAAGTTAATTGTGTTAATTTGTAAACTACTTTCAATCCATTCAGTGGTTCCTTCTTCTCTATATCTGAAATCAAACTCAGCTCCTCCAGGAGCATTATCCCAAAATAACGATGCAGATTCAGAATCTACTCCACCAACTGTAATACCAGATGGAGGAACAGCTTCACAAACAACTGGCTCTGCATTAAGACCAGTCACAATTAAAGTGAAATTCTGCTGTGCATTGGTCAGATTGCCCTTATGAGTAACTGAGATCGTGTAAGTACCTGTTGCGTTTTCAATATCCACTCTTTCGAAGGGGTCCTTGGAATTGTTCGCCTTTTCATTGGTAATGACGCCGGTTAATCTCCAAGGAAGATACTCGGTTCCTGTTTGTTCTAAGGTTATATCAAGGTCATTCACCAATCGAGCTTCATCAGAATTGACTTGAGTTGTTGCTACACCAGCAGGATCTGTCCAAGAAATAGAAGCTAAAAGTGCATCAACATCATTACTTTGCACTTCTAAGGTATACGTTTGGCCAGGAAACAGAGACAATTCATTTACAACAGCACCATTATCTTTTTGACTCAAAGTTTCAGCAGCTCTTTTAGAATTCATTAATCCCCAACCAAAATTGTTATCAGGTCCCTCAATTCCAGCATCATCTGCGGTATGCAAAATAAGACCTTTAAGTGTAGCAGATCTCATATAGTTCCCGAAAAGATTATTTGCGTGTTGTTGAAGCAATAATGCACTCCCAGCAACATTAGGAGAAGCCATAGAAGTCCCTGAAATAGAGTTGTAAGCTGCATCTCCGCTAGCAAAAGTCGAAAAAACACCAGTTCCATTACCTGTTATATCTGGCTTGATTCTAAGATCGTCTGTAGGGCCTTGACTACTACCAGAATTAATGATTACCGAAATTAACTCTCCATCCTCAGAGACGTTAGCATCCTGACCATTAGCTACGACCAAGTTATTTTTTGAAGTAGAATGCCCTGTTAATTTATCAAATCTTGGATTTGCAGGATCTAAAGGGGAGCCATTCCAAGATGCATTACCATCGTTTCCCGCAGCTACAACCATTAAGTAATAAGGAGCGTTATACTGTATCACATCCCAAATTCTAGATTCACCAATGTAAGCTCCAAAATAATAGTCTGGTAAATTATCTGCTCTAAATCCGTAGGAATGGTTAGAAACCAACATACCCTGAGCGGCGGCAGCTGTTGCCTCAGCTTTGTCATTATTCCATTTATAACCTTCAACATTGCCCTTCGGAGCCATTCCCTTTGCATTTGGAACCACGCCAGAAGCCATGATAGTCCCAGTGACATGGGCCGCATGAAAATTTAAATCTAAACCTTCCGAGGCTACATCCATTAATGTAACTCTACTGCTCCCTGAGGTTTGGTATTCTTGATGAGTAACTCTAGCATGACCGCCATCCCAAACATGGGCTGTCATATCTTGCCCATCTAAGTTAAATCCAGTTGAGCCGCCAATATTTAAATGATTTGTTCTCGTTGAACGAGAAGCATCTACATTATAAGTCTGATAATAAATAGGAGTTCCATTAGCATCGAAGCGTTGAAGTTCCGCATAACTCCCATCTTTTAGGGTTAGAGAAATCGCTAAATTTCTACGTTTAGCCTGATTTAAAACCGATTGTTTTTGTGACGTAAACACATCACTAAAATCATTTGAAAGTTGATTTAGTAAAGTAGAATTGTATTTGGAAATAATTCTTTGTTTTTGAGCTTCCGTTTGTGAAAAGGTCGTTAAGCTGATAGAAACAGTAAGACTAAACATCAAAAGCTTGAAGTAATTTGATTTCATGTTTTATTTGTTAAATAATTAAGAATCGCAAATTAACAAATAACACTATATTAACTAAAGCAAAAACGTTAATTTTTTAAGCAAAAAAAGCCAACAAAAATTGTTGACCTTTTTAAAGCTGTAAAATTATTACTTTTAGTCTACATTATCATGGAGAAACGAGTTGTTGGATCTAAAGTTTAAATTGTCCTTATCACCTTCAACACTTGTTCTTGACAAACCTTTTCCTTGAGATTGATTATGATCTAGTTCGATGCCTGCACGCTTGTAGGCGGGCTGCTTTTCAATCTCATCAATATTGTTGGTATTCCTGAATTTATAATTAAACTGTTTCATTTTAGCCTTGCGCTCCGCTGCTCTTGAAGCTAGTTCAGACAAAGGCGTATTCATGGGATCTACCTCATCAGTATCTCCCTCGGGCTCAATCGATCTTGATGGTTTTACAGTCCGTTTCGAAAAATTAATCTCATCGGACTCGCTGGCATTTTTAACGTCATTCCTTTTTTGAGGTTTTGGAGACGGCTTATAATCCTCCTCCTTTTCCATAAATTCACTAAGATCGTACTTCTTAATATCGCGATTTGTTTTCTCATGATAAGAATTAACTTGCTCAGCTTCATTCACTTCAATATCCCGTGATGATTTATCTGATCTCCCTTTAGGACTCTCATCTTCATCATCTTCGTCATTAGAAAAATCAAAACTTAGCATTCCTTCTGAAGCATTGTCGTCTTCAGAATTAGGCTCTTCCAAAATTTCAAAATCGTCTTCGTTCGCGTTAACAACTTCAAAATCAACCTCTAAGTTGTTTACATCTACTTTGTTTTTATCATCATCGACCTCCTCTTGATTATCGTCAAAATTCAGTTCATGAACTACTTTAGACTTTTCAGTGTTCGATTCGCTTCTATTTGCTTTTGGCCTAGATTGTGGGGCCTCTATTTGTTGCTTTTTGAACCTCCCAGTAGATAAATTTTGCTCTATTCGCTGATCGTCTTCTAGCGTATGAATGATTTTTTTGGTTTCTGTATTGACAATTTCATCTTGTTGCTCGGTATCAAACCCAGTAGCAATAACAGTAACTGAAATGGAGTCTTCCAAGCTTTCATCGTCACCAACTCCCATAATGATATTGGCGCTATTACCAGCCTCGGCTTGGATATGATCGTTGATTTCTCCTATCTCATCCAAGGTGATTTCATCTGTTCCAGAAACAATAAGCAATAGGACATTTTTCGCTCCTTTAATTTTGTTATCATTTAATAAAGGAGAGTCTAGAGCCTTCTCTATGGCAATTTGTGATCTATTTGCCCCAGAAGCTTCAGCAGATCCCATAATGGCTGTTCCGCTGTTACTAAGAACTGTTTTAGCATCACGCAAGTCAATATTCTGCGTATAGTGATGTGTAATAACTTCCGCTATTCCTCGAGATGCTGTGGCTAAAACTTCATCAGCTTTAGAAAACCCAGATTTAAAGCCTAAATTTCCGTAGACTTCTCTTAGTTTATTATTATTGATAACGATTAAAGAGTCTACATTGTTCCTTAATTCTTCAACGCCAAGTTGAGCTTGCTCATTTCGGGTGCGACCTTCAAATTGAAAAGGAATAGTAACGATACCAACCGTAAGAATATCCATTTCTTTTGCAAGTCTAGCAATAACTGGAGCAGCACCAGTACCTGTACCACCACCCATTCCTGCCGTAATAAATACCATTTTGGTATTTGTGCTCAATAAGCCTTTTAGATCTTCTCTGCTTTCTTCTGCAGCCTGTTTACCAATATCGGGGTTGGCTCCTGCTCCGAGTCCCTCGGTTAAGTTGACACCCAACTGTATTTTGGTGGGAACAGGGCTATTCTCTAAAGCCTGAGAATCTGTATTACAAACGACAAAGTCGACGCCTTTAATACCTTGACTAAACATATGGTTGATGGCATTTGAGCCACCGCCACCTACTCCAATCACTTTAATCACATTGGACTGATTCTTAGGGAGATCGAATGAAATATTTTCGAATTCTGGTTTACTCATAATTAATTTATTTTGGTTGGTATACTATTCTGCGTTGTCTAAAAATTCTTTTAGTTTATCAAACCATTTCTCAACCACATTTCTACTTGGTCGTGCTGGTTGTTTAGGTTGTTCTGGAATGGACGGCTCTTCATCAGAATCACCTTCACCCTCTGTATTTTGGTCCGTGGCAGTCTCTTCAGGTTGTTCTGCATTAACACCTAGTTCTTCTTCTTCAGCTAGCTCTCGCTCTTCTTTTTCAAACACCTTACGTTCTAGTCCATCCATCACTAGGCCAACGGCTGTAGCATAAAGTGGACTCGCAATTTCTTTATCTGTTTCACCAGCAAGGTATTCGTTAGGATAACCTACCCTGGTATCCATACCTGTGACATATTCTACTAACTGCTTAAGGTGTTTCAATTGAGCGCCACCACCTGTGATTACGATACCTGCGATTAACTTTTTCTTTTGTTCATCGTGACCGTAATTCTTTATTTCAAGATAAACTTGGTCGATAATTTCTACAGCTCTGTAGTGAATTACTTTAGACAAATTCTTCAACGAAATTTCTTTAGGATCTCTTCCTCTCAATCCAGGAATCGAAACAATTTCATTTTCTTTATTTTCTCCAGGCCAGGCAGATCCAAATTTTACTTTTAGCAGTTCCGCTTGTTTTTCAATAATAGAACAGCCTTCTTTGATATCTTCAGTAATCGCATTACCTCCAAGAGGAATAACTGCTGTATGCCTTATAATCCCATCTTTAAAAATGGCCAGATCTGTTGTTCCACCACCTATGTCTATTAGAGCTACTCCAGCTTCTTTTTCTTCTTGACTTAGGACTGAATTGGCAGATGCTAAAGGCTCCAAAGTCATACCATTGAGCTCCAAACCTGAATTTTTTACACAACGTCCAATATTCCTTATCGATGAAATTTGACCAACTACCACGTGAAAGTTCGCTTCTAGGCGGCCTCCAGACATTCCGCGGGGCTCCATAATTTCAGACTGCCCATCCACTTTATATTCTTGGGGTAACACATGAATAATCTCTTCTCCAGGGAGCATCACAAGTTTGTGGACTTGATTACACAAATTGTCGATATCTTCATCTTCTATCACTTCTTCTACATCATTTCTAGTGATGTAATCGCTATGCTGTAAACTCCTAATATGCTGCCCGGCAATACCTACTGTGACCCCCTCAACTTCAATTCCAGAATTGGCTTCAGCTTGTTGAACCGCCTGCTGGATGGACTGTATAGTTTGAGTAATATTATTGACAACTCCGCGATGCACCCCCAAACTTTTGGTTCTCCCAATGCCTAGAATTTCTACTTTACCATATTCGTTTTTGCGACCAATCATTGCTACAATCTTTGTAGTTCCAATGTCTAAGCCTACTGCAATATTATCTTCTTCCATCTGTGTAGATTATTACTTTATTGTACATACCACTTGGTTACCAAATTGCAAATCTATGCGTTTATAGTCATCTAATTTATTGTACTCCAAAGCTTTTGAATAAAAAACTTTATAATTTGTCAACTTTTTGTCAAGATAAGAAATTTGACTAAAATTGACTAGAAATTCTCTATCTCTAACGCTTAATACATAGTGATTTTTAGATTCTTTTCGGATTGCAATAATATGTTTTTTAAAAAAATCATCCCCCTGAATTTTCATCAAAAGTGGATAAACTTCTTTTAAATCTTTTGGCCGAACACCATAGACCATAGGGACTCTAGAGGAATAGTTTTTAGACAAAGGCATGGGGTGTCCTTCTGAGTCCAAATAATAAAAATCTTTATCTTTAATCCTCGCAATAGGTTCTCTTTGAATGATCTTCGCAGAAAGTTTTCCGTCCAAACTGTAGTAAGCTTCAGATGATTTAATCATTTCATTAGCATCCAAGGTGTTTTCAACACTCGCAAGCCTTTTTTCATCCATCAGCGAATCTCCATTGGCAACCATCATATCCTTTAAAATCTGCTCTATTTCTACTTCAGTAATAAACAGTTTGGAAGCATCCGTAAATTCTACCTGAAGTGATGTGATGGGTTTTGATTTTTGACGATGATTGGCAAAACCAACCAAAAAGAAAAGAGCTCCTACTATCAAAATCAATCTCATACTGTGTAAGTTGAATATTTTCATTTTAATAATTTTGAAATTTTTGATGCTTCTACGCCTATGTCTCCAGCTCCCAACAGAACTATAACTTCTTCGCTAGCCTTTTTAATTCTATTCTCTATATCATTTTTTAAAATAAGTTGCTTTTTAGGGTGATCGATCAACTCCAACAAATACTTAGAGGTAATACCTTCAATAGGTTCTTCTCTTGCTGGATAAATATCTAAAAGATTTACCTCATCAAATTGAGCTAAGCTTTTCGCAAACTCATCTGCAAAATCTTTTGTTCTGGAAAAAAGATGAGGCTGAAAGATGACCACAGATTTCTTTTCGGGATGCATTTCTGAAATAGCTTGATGCACAGCATCAATTTCTTTGGGATGATGAGCATAATCATCGATCACTATCAAAAGATCCGATTTGTATACATAATTGAAACGCCTTTGCACGCCTTCAAAACTAGCCAAGGCTTTGGCGAAGCGATCTGCATAGCTAGGTTTAAAATCGATAGCTAGACATAAAGCTGCTGCTGCATTGAATAGGTTGTGTTGACCAGGAAGTGAAAACTGAATGTCCTTAAGATTGAAATTCTCAGACTTAAAATCGAACCTATAACTACCGTTTTCTATTTTGATATGTTGAATACTATAGTCGGCAGAATGATTTACTGCTATAGATTGAGCCTTAATATCTAGAGTCGAGTTTGCGTAGAGATGACCTTTAGGGACCAAATTTGAAAACTCTTGAAATGCTAAAGTCAGACTTTCGCTTGTTCCATAAATATCTAAATGATCTGCATCCATAGAAGTAATTACTGCAGCAGAAGGATGTAATTGAAGGAAGGATCTATCAAATTCATCTGCTTCTATAACGACGACGTCATCTCCATCTCCGATGTAATTGGTCTTATAATTTTGGAGAATACCCCCACAAAAGGCAGTTAACTTGATCTGGTTTGCTTTTAAAATATGAGTTAATATCGCTGAAGTTGTCGTTTTACCGTGAGTTCCTGCTACGGCAAGAGTTGGCAAATTTTTAGTGATTTCAGCAAGAATTAAAGCCCGTTTATACATATCAAAACCATTGGCTTTGAAATAATTAACCAGAATGGAATTTGAAGAAATGGCAGGTGTAAACACCACTAAAGTAGACTCCTGAGGAAGAGTTTTCAATACGTTCTCTTCGATTTCTTGCTGATAATATACCTCAACACCTTCTTCTGTAAGAGTTTGAGTGAGTTCGGTTTTGGTCTTATCGTAACCCAACACCTTCAATTCCTTTTGGTTGAAGTATCTAGCCAATGCACTCATCCCGATACCTCCGATACCGATAAAAAAAATGTGTGTATACTGTTGTATTGGCTTCATTTACTTTTGTTTTCTATTCGTTCAATTTGGTCTACAATAGTCTTTGTCGCGTTGGGTTTTGCTAATTTCAAAATATTCTGAGACAACTTTTCTTGAAGGTGTTCACTAGAGATTAAGTCTTTGAATACAGATTCAAAATGCTTTTCCAAATCACTTTCTTTTAGCATTATCGCTGCCTCTTTATCTTCTATGGATTTCGCATTTTTAGTTTGATGGTCTTCAGCTACATTTGGCGAAGGAATAAAGATCACTGGCTTTCCTACTAAACTCAATTCACTCACCGCACCTGCACCAGCTCTGGATATGATGACATCCGCAGACGCATAGGCCAAGTCCATTTTAGAAATAAATTTTTCAACTTTTACAGTGTCCGAAGTTAGGGAGGTGTAGCGATCGAAGTAGATCTCACCACATTGCCAGATCACTTGAAGATCTTCCGCTTTGAATAAATCCAATTGACTTGCAATCAACTCATTGATTCTCTGTGAACCTAAACTCCCTCCAATCACTAGAAGTGTTCTTTTTGACGGATCAAGTTGAAAGTGCTTTATACCCAAGTCTCTTTTATCAGCTATATCCAACAAATCCTTTCGAACTGGATTCCCTGACAAAATAAGTTTTTGCTTAGGGAAAAAACGGTCCATTCCCTCGTAAGCTACACAAATAGAATCGGCTTTGCCAGCTAACCATTTATTGGTCACTCCAGCATAAGCATTTTGCTCTTGGATAAGGCTTGGAATTTTTAATAGTGAAGCCATTTTCAGTAGTGGTCCGCTAGCAAATCCCCCTGTTCCTATCACGACATTAGGCTTAAATGCTTTGATTAATGCTCTAGATTTCAACATAGAATTAATCAGCTTTAGAGGAAACAAAAGGTTGCCAAGAGTTAGTTTCCGCTGAATCCCCGATATCCATAGTCCTTCAATTTTGAAACCTGCTTCTGGAACTTTAGTCATTTCCATTTTTCCTTTAGCTCCAACAAATAAAAACTCGGCATCTGGAAATCTAAATTTTAATTCTTCTGCAATAGCGATAGCCGGGTAGATATGTCCACCAGTTCCTCCTCCTGAAATCATGTATCGCTTCGCACTCATATCGTTTCGCTTAAGACTTCTAATGGGTTTTCTATGGCTTGATTGTCTTCTCTCTCCTTCTCTTTGGCTTCAGCTATTGATCTAACTTCGTTATTTGCACTTACGCTAATGACAATACCTAGGGATAAACACGTCATCCAAATGGATGTTCCTCCACTCCCCACCAGTGGTAGGGTTTGACCTGTCACTGGTAAAAACTCAACCGCTACGGCTATGTTCACAAAAGCCTGAAAAATAATAGGAATACCCGCAGCAATCACCAATAACCTACCGTAGGCTGTTTCTGATTTTGTAACGATAATAGCTATTCTATACAGCATAAATAAGTATGCTAAGATGACTCCTAATCCACCTACCATTCCCATTTCTTCTACTATAATGGCATAAATAAAATCTGAAGAGGATTGTGGTAAAAAATTACGCTGCACACTTTTACCAATACCATTTCCAGTAATCCCTCCAGTCGCAATGGCTATTTTGGCCTTCTCAACTTGATATTGTTCTTTGGTTTGTTCGTCTTGGGTGAATGTTTCAATTCGACTTATCCATGTATCTACTCTATTTGGAAATAAATCTGGAAAAGCTTTGGCGGTAAGTCCAAATAAAACCAGACTTAACATCCCAATACCTACAATAGCTCCTGTATATTTCATGGTATAACCTCCTACAAAAGTGAGGATTAAAACTATAAAGAAGATGATTGCGGCTGTTGAAAAATTTGCAGGTAGAATAAGTCCTACCACGAGAAATACCGGAACCCACAGCGGGAGGATCGTTTCTTTAAAGGTGTATTCGGTATCTTTAATTTTCGACAAATACCTCGCGACATAAATCAGTAAAACCACTGAAGCTAAAGTTGAAGTCTGGAAGGAAAAGTTAACAAGAGGGACTTGTATCCAACGACTTGCATTAGCTCCCTGCATCGTTGTTCCTTGTAGAATGGTCACAATTAATAATACTATAACAATAGGTAAAAGAATAATAGACAAGCCTCTGAAATAGCGGTAAGGTATTCTATGAGTTGCATATAGGATTGAAAATCCTAATACCAAATGGATAAAATGTTTGACCAAATAAGCAAAGGTACTTCCACTCGCTCCGTTGAGATAGGCTAAGTTACTAGAAGCACTATACACCGGAATGAAGGAGAAAATAGCTAAAAGCGCAGCCACGGACCATAACATCCTATCGCCTTTGATACTTCTCAAGAAATCTGTCAGTCGTGTGCTTGTTGACATTTTGTTTATTTTTTTAGGTATTGAACCGCATCTTTAAATTGTCTTCCTCTGTCTTCGTAATTTTCAAATAAATCAAAACTAGCACAGGCTGGAGATAAAAGCACTGCATCATTATCCTCTGTCAATCCATAAGCTTTTGCAACAGCATCAGCCATGTTTGAAGATTCAATGATTGTATCTACACAATTGCTAAAGGCATTGTATATTTTCTGATTGTCTATTCCTAAACATACAATAGCTTTTACTTTTTCATTGACTAGAGGTAGTAAGTCTTCATAGATATTGCCTTTATCTACTCCTCCAACAATCCAGACTGTAGATGCTGTCATACTATCCAAAGCATAAAAAGTAGCATTAACATTAGTCGCTTTAGAATCATTAATAAAGGCTACCTTATTTATTTTTCCCAATTGCTCTAGCCTGTGTTCGACACCCTGAAAGCTTTCCATACTTTCTCGGATAGTCTGCTTTCTTATTTTTAATAATCTGGCTGCTGTTGATGCCGCCATTGCATTTCTTGTATTGTGGTCGCCTTTTAAGGCTAAATCGTTAACAGACATAGTAAATAAGTTATGGTTAAGTTTTATATATATTTTATTATCCTCTATAAAAGCCGAGAGGTCAGCCATTATCGTAGTCTTGGTAAAAGGAATTAACTGCGCTTTTACCGTATTTTTTGCTAGCCAATTCACAATCACCTTATCATCTTTATTGTAAATAAGGAAATCATCTTTAGTTTGATTTTTTGTGATTTTGAATTTTGCCTGAATATATTCTTGAAAATTGTCATGATAACGATCTAAATGATCTGGTGTAATACTGGTTAAAATAGCAATGTGAGGTCTAAAATCTTCTACGCCGTCCAACTGAAAACTACTCAGCTCCAAAACATAATTATGAAAACTTTCCCTGGCTACCTGTTCAGCAAAACTATACCCTACATTCCCAGCCATGGAGACAGATAAACCTGCATTCCTTAAAATATGATACACCATATTGGTTACTGTGGTTTTCCCGTTGGAGCCTGTGATCGCAATAATATTAGCATCTGTAAACCAAGACGCAAATTCAATTTCTGAGATTATCTTTATACCGCTTTCACGAAGATTTTTGATCACCTCAAGATCATCTGAAATACCAGGGCTTTTTACAATAAGATCTGCCTCTTGTAACCTAGAAACAGTATGTCCCCCTTCTTCAAAGTCGATGTCCTCTTTTTGGAGTTTGGCTCTAAATTTTGGCTTTAGCTTTGAAAAATCAGACAAAAACACATCAAAGGATTTTGCTTTCCCCAGAATGGCAGCGCCTACCCCACTTTCACCTCCCCCTAAAACGATCAGCTTTTCCATTTATCGGATTTTTAGGGTTACAATAGTGATTACAGCAAGTAAAATCCCAATAATCCAAAATCTAACAACAATTTTGGACTCGTGAAAACCTAGCTTTTGATAATGATGGTGCAAAGGCGACATTAAAAATATGCGTCGGCCTTGTCCAGTTCTTTTCTTGGTGTATTTGAACCAACCTACTTGAAGAATAACAGATAAATTTTCAATAAAGAAAATTCCACACAGAATAGGAATGAGTAATTCTTTACGGGTTGCAATAGCTATTACAGCTATAATCCCTCCAATGGTTAGACTCCCTGTGTCTCCCATAAATACTTGAGCGGGATAGGTATTGTACCATAGAAATCCTACTAAAGCTCCTGCAAAAGCGGCAATAAAAACAGTCATTTCTCCAGACCTAGGAATGTTCATGACATTTAAATAATCAGAGAAAATAACATTTCCAGATACCCAAGCAAAAATACCTAGGGTAAGGACTATAATCGCAGAGCTCCCTGCTGCAAGTCCATCAATTCCATCGGTCAAATTAGCACCATTGGAAACAGCAGTCACTATAAAAATGACAATAGGAATAAAAATGAGCCATGCATAACTTTTGGCGCCTTCACTTATCCAAGAGATTGCTTTGGTATAATCCAATTCGTTATTCTTGAAAAAAGGAATAGTCGTTGTTGTAGATTTCTCTTCTGGCGAAGTCTCAGAAATCATTTGAACATTATTTGTCGTCGTTACTTTATTATCCGATCGAACTGTAACATCAGGATGAAAATACATCACTGCCCCAACAAATATTCCTAAACCGATCTGCCCAACAATTTTAAATTTCCCATCTAAACCTTCTTTATTTTTTTTGGAGATTTTAATATAATCATCCAAAAATCCAATAGCTCCCATCCAGATGGTAGAAACAATAAGGAGGATGACATAAATATTATTCAACTGAGCCAATAATAATACAGGAATAAGGGTAGACATAATTATGATAAGTCCACCCATTGTAGGTGTGCCAGCTTTTTCCTTTTGACCTTCTAAACCCAGCTCCCTAACACTTTCTCCTATTTGCTTTCTCTGTAGAAAAAGGATAATACGCTTACCGAAAATTGTAGAAATTGAAAGAGATAGAATGATCGCAAATGCTGCTCTAAAAGAGATATATTGAAACAAGCGAGCGCCAGGCAAATCGTAATTGTTTTCTAAGAATTCAAATAAATGATAAAGCATATCTTATTTGTTAAGTTGGTCTAATAGCTCTTTTACAATTTTTAGATCATCGAAATCTGATCGCACCCCATTAATTTCTTGGTAGGTTTCGTGACCTTTTCCTGCGATTAATATAATATCCCTCTGTTGTGCCAAGTTACAAGCTGTCTTTATGGCCTGTAGTCTAGAGGTTATACTCAAAGTCTTGGAAACATCTTGAGGCTCTACCCCTTTCTCAATATCGTTAATGATGGAGTCTGGATCTTCTGTACGTGGATTGTCGCTAGTGAAAATCACTTTTGTACTCAAATTTCCAGCAATTTTGCCCATAAGAGGACGCTTAGTGGTATCGCGATCTCCACCACAACCCATTACAGTAATAAGCTCTTCACTTCTTGTTCGTATAGCATTGGTAGTCTGAAGTACATTTTTTAAAGCATCGGGCGTGTGAGCGTAATCCACAATGATATGTATGCCGGTTGAAGACACATGATGTTGGTATCTCCCGTCCACGGGTTTCAACTGACTCAAGTACTGAAGATTCTCGATAGCTTCAACTTCAAGTAAGTCTGCCACTGCATAAACGGCCAGTAAATTATAAGCATTAAAATCTCCAATAAACCTTGACCAAACTTCGGTGCCGTTGATATTGAGTTTTAAGCCAGAAAAGCTTTTTTCTAAAATCTTTACTTTGTAATCTGTTAGGTTTTTAACTCCATAACCAAAGGTTTTTGCTTTTGTATTTTGAAGCATGTAATTTCCATTTTTATCATCCACGTTGGTTAAGGCGAATGCTTTTTTGGACAACTGATCGAAAAACCTCTTCTTAACATTTCTATATTCTGCAAACGTGTTGTGATAATCTAAGTGATCTTGAGATAAGTTCGTAAAAACCCCTCCTTCAAAATCGAGACCTAATGTTCTGTGTTGAGCAATCCCGTGAGAACTCACTTCCATAAAGCAAAATTCTATCCCAACTTCGTTCATTTCTTTTAAATAAGAATTGATAGTTAAAGAATCTGGAGTGGTAAGCTTTGTTGGATAATCTTTGTCATCTACTTTGATGACTACTGTTGAAATTAATCCTACTTTAAACCCTAAAGCCTTAAACATCTGATATAACAAAGAGGTTACTGTCGTTTTACCGTTTGTTCCAGTCACCCCAATAAGCTTCAAATTGGCAGAAGGATTATCGTAATAATTGGAAGCCATTACGGCTAATGCCTCTCGACAATCTTTTACATGTATATAAGACACTTCCGGAGTAAGCTCAGTAGGAAATTCTTCACAAACAATTACATTAGCACCTTTTGCGACAGCCGTTTCTATGAAAGCATGACCATCTGCAGTTTCGCCTTTTATAGCCACAAATACATCTTGAGCTGAAATTAATCGGCTATCAAAATGAATTTTTTTGATATCTACCGCCGTAGAACCCTTTACAGATTCTATCGCCACTTTATATAATATGTCTTTTAAAACTCTCAACTTGAAATCAGATTTATACGTTGGTTATTTGAAATTTTACTTCCTTTTTTAATCGATTGCTTTATCACTGTTCCTTGTCCAATTAAATTGACTTGCAAACCTAAATTCTCCAAAATAGAAACCGCATCCATAGCTGGGTAGCCAGTTAAATCTGGCATTATAGTTTTATATTTTTGAGAGGTTTCATAGTAATTTTCATAGGAAGAAGATGCAAAATTGGAAGGGATAGCTTCCCTAAGCATCTCATCTTTAAGAGGAGTATCTATAAAAATCTTTTGAGCAATCTTTTCAAAAACAGGTGCCGCTACTGTACTCCCATAATAGCCGATTTCAGGATTTGGTTTATGAATAACCACTATGCAAGAATATTTAGGAGCTTCCGCAGGAAAGTAACCTACAAAGGAGGATACATACCGCCCAGACTCTATCCAGTATTCTGTTTGGCAGGTTCCTGTTTTGCCCGCCATAGAAAAGTTGGGGTTGTAAATATTGCTACCCGTTCCCTCTTCCACGACTTTTTTCATCATGGCCTGAAGTTTTTTTGCTGTTTCCTCAGAACAAATGCTTTCTTCTAAAATAGGCTCTACGTAGGATTCGATTAAGGTATTTTTATCTCTAACTTCTTTTATAAATTTCGGTTTTATCTTTACACCATCGTTGGCAATAGCGTTGTAAAACGTGAGGATTTGCAAAGAGGTTAAAGAAACCCCATAACCAAAAGACATCCAAGGCAAGGTGGTTCCATACCAATTAGAATCTTCAGGATGTGGAATTTTGGGCTCACCTTCTCCTTTAATTTTCAAACCTATCTTTTCATTAAGCCCCATATTGTAGAGGCGATTTACAAATCGCTCTGGATCATCTTTATAATTATTATAAATCATTTTAGCAAAAGCCGTATTGGAAGAAACCTCAAAAGCTTTTGCAGCAGAGATTTTTCCGTAACCACCGCGTTTTGAATCGTAAACTTTTCGATCAAAAAACTGAACCATTCCTTTTTCAGTATCAAAAACAGTACTGGTATCGATCACTCTATCTTCAAGCGCTGCCGCCATACTCATCAACTTAAAAGTAGAACCTGGCTCGTGAGGCTCGTAAACAGCGTAGTTGAGTTTCTCGTAATACTTTGTTGAATTTTTAATTCGACCTAAATTTGAAATCGCCTTAATCTCTCCCGTTTTGGTTTCCATAACCACGACACTCCCATGATCGGCTTCAAATTTTTCCAACTGTTCCAGTAAAGCATGATGCGCAACATCCTGGATATTTACATCTATCGTAGAAATAACATCGTATCCGTCTTCGGGCTCAACCTCGTTAACATCACTTATAGGCTTCCACTGTCCTTTAGCGATTTTCTGTTTTAAGCGTTGACCTTGTTTCCCCTTTAAGTATTCATCAAAAGCACCTTCAAGGCCTACGTTTCCAAAACCTACGGTTCGTTCACCAATTTTGCCTAACGGATTTTCACGAACTGTAGATTGTTCAGCGATAAATCCACCCTTGTAAGGGCCCAGATTAAATAAAGGAAATTCTCGAATCTTGATATAATCTGAATAATCGAGTTGCTTGGCAATTAAGACATATCTATTTTTAATGACACGCGCTCTTTTAAGTTTTCGAAGATAATCGTCCTTAGAACCTCCTAGCATTTTCGATAATTCTGTAGCTAAAGCTGAAGCATACTTTTGGAAATTGGCTTCAGAAACAGTAACCGCGTCAAATCTAATATCGTATTTAGGAACCGATGTAGCCAGCAAGTTCATATTGGTATCATAGAGATTCCCTCGGTTGGGTTCAATATTGAAATTTCTAAACACGGTTTGCTGGGCGATATCCTTATACTTTTGTCCTTCAACGATTTGGATATCAAATAATTTGTATCCCATCCCCATAAACACAAGTACAAGTAAAGCTGCAATGATATAAAACCGCCTTAAAATGCTTTTATCTGTTGTCATTTTATTGAGATTTTATGGTGATTTTGTAGGGACGCTGATCCGACAATCCAATGGAACGCTTCTCCATTTTTTTAGCTACGTTGGATTCCATTTTCTTTTGCATCACCGTTTTACGTGTGTCTACAAATTCGCTTCTTAACTCTCTAAGTTGCTGGTTGAGTTCTGCAACTTGATATACTTTTCGTTCTGCACTGTGTGAACTCGCAATCATAATGATAGCCAGCAAAGCACAAAAAACAATAAAAACCCAATGGTTGAAAGCACCATCGCTTACCAAAAACTTCCCTTTTAGAATATTTGCTAAACCCGTTTTCATCTTTATAATTTTTCTCCTATTCTTAATTTCGCACTTCTAGATCTTTTGTTTTCCTTTAATTCTGTAGCGCCTGGAGTTATCATTTTCCCCACTTTTTTAAAAGGCACCAGCATATTCCCATAAAAGTCTTTTTCGGGAGCACCAGAAAACTTCCCGTCCCTAATAAATCTTTTTACCAACCGGTCTTCTAAAGAGTGATACGAAATCAGACTTAGCCTCCCGCCTTTGGTTATCAATTCTGAAGTTTGAAGCAAAAACTCTTTTAAAGCCTCCATTTCCTGATTCACTTCAATACGGATAGCTTGGTAAACCTGTGCTAAAAATTTATTCACCTTAGTCGGAGGGAAAAAAGGCGTTAACAAATCATTTAAATCCTTTGTAGATTTAATAGGCTCATTACTTCTACGTTCAACAATGGCTTTAGCAAGTTTCCGTGACATTTTGATTTCACCATACTGCCAGATCAATTGAGCTAATTGCTCTTGGGAATAAGTGTTCACCAATTCTGAAGCACTTAAGCCCGTGTTTTGATCCATTCTCATATCCAATTCAGCTTCAAACCGAATGGAAAATCCACGTTCTCCTTTATCAAATTGATGTGAGGAGACTCCAAAATCGCCTAAAATTCCATCAACTTCTTTCACACCTTCTAGCCTTAAAAAGCGCTTTATAAATCTGAAATTGGCCGGGATTAAGGTGAACCTCGGATCGTCTATACTATTTTCTTGAGCATCTTGATCTTGATCGAAAGCAAAAAGCCGCCCTTTTTCTCCAAGTCGAGATAAAATCTCAGCCGAATGGCCACCACCTCCAAAGGTCACATCTACATAAGTCCCATCGGGCTGTATAGACATGCCATCAACGCTTTCTTTTAGCAAAACTGGTAAGTGATAGGCTTTACTCGTCATTATCATTTCCCATTACATCTTCAGCTAATTCTGCAAATCCTTCAGAATCGCTTACGACAGATTCATATTTATCTTTATTCCAAATTTCTACGATATTGATCGCAGAAGAAACGACGATCTCTTTCTCAATCCCAGCAAAGCCAATCAGATCTTTTGGAATCAATAATCTTCCATTGGTATCCACCTCAATCACCCTCACACCAGCTGAAAATTTTCGTATAAAATCGTTGTTCTTTTTGCTGAATCTATTCAATCCGTTCATTTTGTCCATGAGCAAATTCCATTGACTCATCGGATACAGCTCCAGACAAGGCTGAAACACAGAACGTTTCAAAACAAAGCCCTCTTCGAGAGTAGGGAGCATCTGCTTTTTCAGCGAAGACGGTAGCATAAGTCGACCTTTTGTGTCAACTTTGCATTCGTATGTCCCAATGAGGTTGTTCATGATAGATTCAATTCAACTTCAAATATATTGAAATTTTTACCACATTTTACCACTTTCTACCACATTGTGGATAACTTTTTCCTAAAGAAGGCTTTAAGAGTTGTTGATATACCTATTCCCTAGTGGTTTCAGGCCTTCATGATTTAGCTAAATCGCTGTGGATAAAGTGAATAATTCTAGCGATTGGATTGATTTCGACTTAAGTTTGCTTATTCAACTCGAAAAAAAGGTCGTTAAAAGGCTTATTTTCATTGAATTAGATTAAACTAGTACAAGTCCTAAAATCAGTGTACCTTTCTTATTCAAATATCTTTATATTTGAATTTTGAAATTTTAAAAACCTCATGGAAGAACATATAAAGCAGGAAGGAAAATTTAAATACTTTGAAAAGGGCGAAGGAACTCCAATAGTCATTTTGCATGGACTAATGGGAGGCTTAAGTAACTTCGATGGAGTTATGAATTATTTCCCTACAAAAGGGTATAAAGTAGTGGTTCCTGAGCTTCCACTTTATGACTTGCCTTTATTAAAAACCAACACTAAAAACCTGACCAAGTACATTAAAGAATTTATAGACTTTAAGAATTATGGCAAGGTCATACTAGTTGGAAATTCTCTAGGTGGACATATTGGTTTATTAACCACCAAACTCTATCCAGAGAGTATAAAGGCTCTTGTGATTACAGGAAGTTCTGGTCTTTATGAAAGCGCGATGGGTGAAAGTTATCCAAAGCGAGGCGATTATGAATACATGAAAAAGAAAGTTCAAGATGTTTTTTATAATCCTGAAATCGCAACACCAGAAATCATCGATGATGTATACAGTGTAGTGAATGATAGAAATAAATTGATAAGAACCCTTTCTATAGCGAAGAGTGCTATACGCCATAATATGTCCAAGGATTTACCAGACATGCATACGCCAACCTGTATCATTTGGGGGAAACAGGATGAAGTCACTCCTCCAGAAGTGGGTAAAGATTTTAACAAGCTTTTACCAGACTCTGAGTTGTTTTGGATAGACAAATGTGGCCATGCAGCTATGATGGAACATCCAGATGAGTTCAATAAAATTTTATACGCTTGGCTTCAAAAAAGAAACTTTTAGTCTATTATGAAAATTAAGACTTCAGAATTTGTAATGAGTAATTCGGATGTGACCAAATGTCCCAATTCTCAATTACCAGAATACGCTTTTATTGGCAGAAGTAATGTGGGTAAATCTTCATTGATCAATATGCTTACAGACCGCAATAGCCTAGCAAAAGTTTCTGGTAAACCAGGAAAAACCAGACTTATTAATCATTTTTTGATTAACGATTCTTGGCACCTTGTCGATTTACCTGGCTATGGTTATGCTAAAGTGAGTAAACAAGAAAAGAAAACCTTCCAAAAATACATCACCGCTTATTTCGAAAAGAGACAGCAATTGGTCAATACCTTTGTCCTTATAGATTCTAGACATGCTCCACAACCTATAGACCTTGAGTTTTTAGAATGGCTAGGAATGAACGCCATTCCATTTTCAATTGTATTTACAAAAGCGGATAAATTAAAGCCCAAAGCTTTAGAAAATAATATTGCCGATTACAAATCCAAATTAATGGAAACTTGGGAGGAGCTTCCTCCTTCTTTTACGACCTCTTCTGCTCATAAAATTGGAAGAGATGATATTCTAAATTATATCCAGAATATCAATCAAACCCTGGTATAATAGATCAAATTCTAGATTTTACCTTTTCTATCAGCACCTCTACCTCTTCAATCTCGTTAAGTTCTTTATTCGACATTAAAAGACTTAACTCATAGTTATCCTGAAATAGAATCACAGGCAGGTCGTAGAGGCTTTCAAATTTTGATTTGAAATTCTTCTGGTAGTCATCCTTATGTAAAAAGACAAACTCCATATCAGTTTCCTTTCTAAAAGCCTTCCATTTCTTATTTTCTGAAAGCAACCCGTAGGTTAAATCGCAAAGATTACAGTTGTAAGTTTTAGGACTGAAAATTTTGTGGGCACTATCGAGTAGGCCGTTTTTTGTGCCAGAATTGGCATTGTAAACAAAAATTACGGCTTTGTTACTTTTTGTCATCATTGGGCTTAGCATCTTCAATATCCATCTTTTCTGCAAAATAAGCACAAAAATCTTTCATGGTCTCTGTCATTTTCTTATCGTCTGTGGCTCTGTAAAATGTATCGCTCATCCCCACTAAAATCTGGTGAAAGAACTTTTTCATTTCATCGACCGGCATTTCTTTGGTCCATAAATCTATACGAAGAGTCTCTTGCTTTTGATGATCCCAAATACTCAAAAAAGCTGCTTTTGCTTCTTCATTATCGATCCCGCCATCTTGAGCAGACCAAGTGAGTTTTTCTGGAATTCTATTTTCGTCCGTTTCTACGTTAATTCTAATTTCAGATTTTTTTTCAATCATCGCTTAAGGTTTATAATTTGATTTTTTAAAAATAGCATCAGACTCCATATTTAGAAGCTCTTTTATACTAGTATTAGGATTTTTATTCATAAAGGCTTTTACTATTTGCCAACCTATATACTGTCCTATTCTAGGGGAAGACTCAGCGTCCAATTCCAAATAAAATTTAGAATAAGGCGCTAGATTGATAAAGCGATCTTCCAAAGTAGAGTCGGTGGAGTAAATCAAGTTTCGCTCTACAAAAAAGGACCAGATTTGGGTTTCATTTTCTTCGGCCCATTGAAGTTGATCTTCAGAATAATAAAGTTTTGCAGCATCAGATTCAAAAGGAATAAGGAGGTCTTTTAAATAAAGAAGCTTGCCGTAATAAATCATTTCCGACATGAATTTCCTAGACCTCTTTTCATCGATATGCTGCTTAGCAAAGGCCTCTGCCACATCGGAAAGCAGGAATTTTTTATCTTGCTGAAAGGCGATATAGTCAGCCAAACCTCCATAAAACTTATGGTCTTGTCCTAAATAGTTATCCAAGGAGATAAGAAGTAAATCTTCGGTTAGCACCAATTTATTTCTATAATTCACCTCTTCGGCCAACGTATAAATTTTTGGGAGTTTATACGACGGAAAATAATATTTAGCGTATTTAAAAAAACGCTCTAAATCTTCTTTTTCTTTATCAAAATTCCGAAAAGCTTGATTTACCTCCGCATGAATTTCCTTTTGCAAGTCACTTTGCATTTTTGAAATCCATAAACTATCTGGGACTTGCTCTGGAAATAATCGTGGAAAGTTATTTTTCAGCCTTGGTAAATCCATTGCCGAAGCTTGAGCAAACTCTTGATCGAACCTAACCAATTCTAAGTCAATACTAAGGTCTTCAGCCTCTGAGTTTAGCTTGGAGTTTTGATCACAACTCGCCATGAAACAACAAAGGCTCAACAAAATTAAACGAAATCTCATATTTAAAGACATTTGGTTTTGTACCTAAATAGAATACTTATATTTGGTGCAAATGTAGTATTTAAAAGGTAAATCATAGCTTATGAAGTCTCAAAAAACCATAGATTATATAGCCAATTGGATGAAAGAATATCTCGATAGCAGCGGGCAAAATGGCTTTGTGATTGGTATTTCTGGAGGGATAGATTCTGCAGTCACCTCAGCACTTTGTGCACAAACTGGCAAACCTACCTTATGTGTAGAATTGCCCATACACCAACACAAAGACCAGGTGTCGAGGGCTAGAAAACATATCGATCATTTGGAAGGACGATTTGGAAATGTAAGCTCTGTAAAAGTTGATCTTTCCAACACCTTCGACACCTTCAAAAATAGTTTACCAGAGATCGAAGATAAAAATCTAAGAGACTTTTCACTAGCCAACTCAAGGGCAAGATTAAGAATGACAAGCCTTTATTATTTTGCGGGTATCCACGGCTATTTGGTTGCTGGTACTGGAAATAAAGTTGAAGACTTTGGAGTAGGATTTTACACCAAATATGGAGATGGAGGCGTTGACCTAAGCCCTCTTGCCGATTTGATGAAAAGTGAAGTCTTCGAACTTGCAAAGAACCTTAGTATAATAGATGACATTCAAAATGCAGAGCCTACCGATGGTTTGTTTGGAGATAGTAGAACCGATGAAGATCAAATTGGGGCCAGCTACGACGAATTGGAATGGGCAATGACTTTTGACGGTGAAACCTCCGAAATTTCTGACAGAGAACAAGAGGTTTTGAAAATTTATAATACCATGAACAAATCTAATCAACATAAGATGCAACCGGTTCCGGTGTGTGAAATTCCTCGGGAATTAAAGTAATTCACTTATAAGACCCGATTTAATTTATTGGAAATCAAAACTTCCAATCCATTATACTCCATGGTTTCTATCATCAATTCGCGATCCACTTCATCTTTTTGATCTCTTATGATTTCACTTAAATCTTGAACTTTTTTTCTGATGAGGAATCGGCGTAAATTTAAAATGGTTTCCATGACTTCTCTAGGGTCCAACTCGCTTTTATCAATTACAAAAATCTCCTGACGCTTCCAATCGTGTAGTTGATTTTTCTCATTTTCCATAATAATAGACGTCACCTCTTGAGACAAATCTGGCTTTAGATGGTTGATAAACGTATCGATCTTCAAGTCTCTTTCTTTGGTATAAATCTCAATAATAAGGGCATATAATTCCTTAAACAAAGGATTAGAAAATTCAACTTCATCCTCTTGGAGTTCTATAAATATTTTTTCAAACACAACGTATTCACGTTTTACTTCAGTATGCTTGTCCTTGTCAAAATCATCAAAATCGAAGTCTACATCTACAAATACTGCAGTCTTACCCCCATATTTTAGAAGCAACTGAATGATATTTCTCTCTAGCACATATTGCTGATCGACTTTAGAGACCACCGGCTCATTTTTTTTCTCCTTTACGACCTCTAAAGACTGCTGTCGAGGTCGGCGCTGACTTTCTTTTCTTTCCTTAGCTAAAATCTGTGCAAGTGTACTAAAAAGAACATCTTCAGAAACATCCAGAAGATTGGAGCAGGTTTGAATGTAAATTTCCTGAGTAATTTGATCTGGTATTTTAGAAATAGAATTCACAATATCCCTGATCACTTCAGCTTTTTTTACAGGATCATTTTCCGCATCGTCAAGTAATAAGGAAGCTTTGAATCTTATAAAATCCTGAGCATTGCTATTGAGATAAGTTTCTAACTCTTCTTTGGAATTGGATTTCGCAAAACTATCTGGATCTTCACCATCTGGAAATAAGCAGACTTTCACGTTCATGCCTTGTTCCAAAATCAAATCAATCCCACGCACAGAAGCTCTTAATCCCGCAGCATCCCCATCAAATAGAACTGTAATATTGTTGGTCAACCTATTGATAAGTCTAATTTGCTCTGGCGTTAAAGCTGTACCAGAAGAAGCGACTACATTTTCAATTCCTGTTTGGTTAAACTGAATTACATCCGTATACCCTTCCACTAGATAACAGTTGTCTGCCTTAGCAATAGACTGCTTGGCCTGATAAAGCCCATACAAAACTTTGCTTTTATGATAGACATCACTTTCAGGTGAATTGAGGTATTTTGCCTGTTTCTTATCATTTGTGAGAATTCTACCTCCAAACCCTAAAATTCTTCCAGACATCGAGTGTATAGGGAACATCACCCGACCTTTAAACCTATCGAAGCGCTTTTCTCCCTTTACGATACTAAGCCCGGTTTTCTCCAAGAACTCCAAACGGTACCCCTTTTCTAAAGCTGCATCTGTGAACGCTTGCCACTCATCTGGAGAATAGCCGAGATCGAACTTCTCCATCGTTTCTGACGTAAATCCCCTGTTCTTAAAATAACTGAGACCAACTGACTTCCCTTCATCGGTATGAAGCATTTGTTTGATGAAAAAAGATTTGGCAAACTCATTGACCAGGTACATACTTTCTCTCTCACTTGCCTTTTCTTTTTCTTCTGAAGATTGCTCCGTTTCTTCGACTTCAATATTGTAACGTTTTGCTAAATGCTTTATGGCTTCAGGGTAAGTATAGTGCTCATGTTCCATTAAGAAAGCAACTACATTCCCTCCTTTACCAGAACTGAAATCTTTCCAGATTTGCTTCACAGGAGAGACCATAAAACTAGGAGATCGCTCTTCGGTAAAAGGACTTAATCCCTTAAAATTGCTACCAGATTTTTTCAACTGAACGTAATCGCCAATCACTTCCTCTACTCGGGAAATATCAAAGACTTTGTCAATAGTAGATTTACTTATCAATGGAATTTAATTTGAAATAAATGTAAGGATAAAATTATTTTTCTCGATCAATTACATAATCTATCATCAATTCAAGAGAAGCTTTGTAAGGAGAATCTGGATAACGTTGAAGAATTTCTGAGGCCTCGCTTTGAAATTCTTTCATTTTAATTTGAGCATAACTAAGCCCTCCCACAGATTTTACATAATCTATCACTTCATTCACGCGCTTTTTGTCTTTATTGTGATTTTTAACAGAATTGATGATCCAACTTTTTTCTTTTTTGGACGCTTGATTGATCGCATAAATAAGAGGTAAAGTCATTTTCTGTTCTTTAATATCTATACCAGTAGGCTTACCTATTTTTTGGTCACCATAATCGAAGAGATCATCTTTAATCTGAAAAGCCATTCCTATAAGTTCTCCAAATTTACGCATATCCTCCACGTCTTTAGAACCTGGTCTTACAGCAGCAGCACCAAGACTACAACAAGCGGCTATGAGGGTAGCGGTTTTTTGCCGAATAATCTCATAATAAATGTCTTCAGTAATATCAAGTCGGCGTGCTTTCTCAATTTGAAGTAATTCACCCTCACTCATTTCACGTACGGCAACTGAAATAATCTTTAATAAATCGAAGTCGTCATTATCGATAGATAACAAAAGCCCCTTAGACAGCATGTAGTCACCGACCAAAACCGCTATCTTATTTTTCCACAAGGCATTGATGGAAAAGAAACCACGACGTTGGTTACTATCATCCACAATATCATCGTGAACCAAGGTAGCCGTGTGGATAAGCTCTATAACAGAAGCCCCACGATAAGTCCTATCATTCACCTCTCCTTTAGACACCATTTTGGCGACAAGAAAGACAAACATAGGTCGCATTTGCTTGCCTTTTCTGTTGACGATAAAGTGAGTGATTTTATTGAGAAGGGCTACACGTGAAGACATGAAAAGATGGAACTTTTTTTCAAAAAGTTCCATCTCATGAGCTATCGGTTCTTTTATTTGTGAGACAGTTTTCAATGCACAGCAAAGATAGAGTTTTATGTCTTAAAAAGGCCTTAAAACTATGGTTGGAAAACAGCTTTACTTTAGCTCGGATAGTTTGAAGTTGCAAACTTCGAAGAGTGGTAACTTCCCAAGCTCATGCAAAGGATTCTTTGTTTTACGTGATGTAAAGATTAAAAACATCATTTAGCGGTTATTTTCTTCTCCGATTACACCATACTTTCCGATTAATTCATTGGTCTTTTTCAATAAGGATTTAGAACTTAAAAAGGTTTCGGCTTGTTTGATTTCCGTTGCAGATAATTGCTTAAAAAAGGGTGCAACAGCTTGTTGCTCTTTTTCGACCAATAGAAAACGGTAGCTTTCAAGTTCCTTTGGTCAGTTCCTGCAATACTCTTCTAACGACACTTGTTCCTATCTCTAATCGTTCGGCTAATTTTCTAACGATTTTCTCTATTTGGTTGTCGTTGTATAAATCCCCCCAGCTGGTGCGAGCGTCTCGCTCGTACACACTATCTAATTTATATCAATTTCCAAAATGGTATGGTCATCATTACCATAATTTCTTGCACTACTAAATTTCCAATCTATTGGGTTGGTCACAAAGCCTGATACAATAGGATTGTCGTGTATGTATTTTAGTTTCTGCTCAGCTGGCGCGAGCGTCTCGCTCGTACACACTATCTAATTTATATCAATTTCCAAAATGGTATGGTCATCATTACCATAATTTCTTGCACTACTAAATTTCCAATCTATTGGGTTGGTCACAAAGCCTGATACAACAGGATTGTCGTGTATGTATTTTAGTTTCTGCTCATCAACTCTTTTTAGTAAAAATAGATAAAAATCAGTTTACTTTTCTTTGGGGGCACGAGCAAGATGCTCGCGCTAGCCGCTCCGGTTAATCACGCTCGCACCAGCAGGGGAAGTAAAGCCATCTATTGAAGTGGCTTCCAAAATTGCAGATGTGCTTGAAGTAAGTTTAGATTTTCTGATTGGTAAACAGGATATTGAAGTGGATAGCCAACTCCTAAAACGTGTTATCGATGTACAGCAAATGGATGAAGAAGATCAAGCGCATATACTTTATACGCTTGATGCGCTTATTAAATCTGTTAAACTTAAATCTATTGCTTAAAAAAACAGCAACCTTTTTTTGATTGCTGTTTGGGTTTTGGATAGTCTCTAAATTAAACTATTACCATTAATCTAAAACTAGCTTACTGAATACTTTAATTATTACAATTCTTTAAAAAGACAGGAAAACTAACAACCGTCGAATAAGGAAAATCATTGAACTTTTTATTTACAAGATTAATACTAATTCTGTCAATAAACTTTTTACTATTAAAAAACTGAACTAATTTGTCTTTGTCTTCAATTTCATGTATTTTATTGTCATCTGTTTTATACCTCATATCTGTAAGGTTAATGGAAGTTATCTTTAACTCTCTATTTATCTTTAATTTTATACTCGCAATCGCTTTAGTCTCAACCAAAGGATAGCAGATTTGAATTTTATCTCCATTATCCTTAAAGCTTACTTTTATAGGACTTATAGGGTCTACTATGCTAATATTTTGTGAATTACAACTACTTACAAGCATAAAAGATAATATGTAAAATAATTTCCTCATAATATTATATAAATAATTACCAATTAACTAATGGGAAGAACTTTGAAATTAGAATTTCATTTGCTTTAACAGGTTTTACAGGAAACTTATTATAGAGACCATATCTATTCTTTGAGGAACCTTTTTTGAAATTATCTACTGCTGTTTTGAAAGATTTTATATCAAATTTGTCAGCCCACAGAATATCCATTGAAGCACCTTCAAATAATCTACCTTCTGCGTTCTGCCTACCTGCAATTCCTTCACGCATTCCATTGTTTTTGAATGCATATTCCATACCAACACCAACACCAAACAAATTAGCTTCGACCTCACTATTAATAGAGTAACCGTCACCTGTTTCTTCATATTGATAAGCATGAAAAAGCTCATGAGATACAGTTTCAAGGTCTTGTGATCCACTTAATGCGAGTGTACCTCCACCTGTATATTTACCATCCTTATCTTTATTTGCAATAAAACCAGCAGTATCTGCTGTCCCCCAGCTGGTGCGAGCGTCTCGCTCGTACACATTATCTAATTTATATCAATTTCCAAAATGGTATGGTCATCATTACCATAATTTCTTGCACTGCTAAATTTCCAATCTATTGGGTTGGTCACAAAGCCTGATACAACAGGATTGTCGTGTATGTATTTTAGTTTCTGCTCGAATACGTTTAAAGACCAAATCTCTATTGGTTTATTATGCTGCTGCCAAAACTGTTTATTGGCAACATTGCTATTTTTTTTGCCAGCACGTTCAAACATCCAGAGCATCCATTCTTTTCGGCTTTCGTGTGGATTATCATCAATGATTTTAACTATTTTCTTTGAAGTAAACCCTTTAAAATCTCTTATTAATCCTGAAGGATCGTTTAATGCTGACCGAAAAATTAAATGAACGTGGCTTGGCATGATACAATAACCATAAAGCTCCATGCCTTTATTTTTTCCCCCAGCTGGTGCGAGCGTTTCGCTCGACTATTTGGTAGGAGAAGGCATTAACGCTTCTTTTGATAAAAAAACATTACAGCGTTTACAGGAAATAGAGAGTATGAACCCTGACTTTAAAAAACACTTGTTTTCTATTATTGATTCCGTTATTAGGGATTACAAAACCCAACAAGCCTACGCATAAAAAAACCGCCTCGGTGGGCGGTTTGTTTATGCTTTAAAGAAAAACTAGTTACCTACATCCCTTGTGGGCTTACCGTTCATAAACAAAAAGTCTCCAAATATATACCTTTTGCTCGTGCCGTTTTTCAAGTCTATGTCATAAATAACTTCGTGGGCTGTATATCCAGAAAGATTTGATATTTCTCCCAATTTTTTTAAATAATCAATTTTTCCCATTCTAAAATTATTTATGATGAACTTATAATAATTGTCATCAGGATATTGATAATTTTCACTCACCGATAATTTCCTTGGATGCTCTTTACTGTTCTCAAAGTAGTAGTACTTATCATTGTTGACATCATAAACAACACCTGAGAACTCTTTACTATTCCACTCAGAGTTTGGGGCATAGTGATAAATGATATGTTCAGCATTTTGTAATTTTCCCTTGAGTGCATTCAAAACCAATTTATGAGGACTTATAGATGAGTTCATCATATAATCATCTTGCTTCCCCAAAGGATAAGTCGAAGTTAACTCGGTATAAAACTTTGGGGCTTTACATCCAAAGCAAATCAAAATTGTCAAAACCGGCAATAAAATTCTAGTTTTCATATAAATAAAGTTATTGGCGACCAGCAGGTTTTATAGAGTTGACAGATTTCGCTTTTGGCCTTCTAACAAGGCTATTGAAAATTTCTAACGTAGATAGCGTTGGATTATACACCTTCCCAAAAGGATTTTTTGTCTTGGATTTTTGTATCAAACGAGACCTGTTGTCAGACGTACCACCTATATAGTGGGTTCTTAATTCTAGCCCTTGTTCGGCACGTAGCATATTCTCATACATTGATGCAAAAACCTCTGAATTTTTTATAGGGTCTTTCAAACCTATATTAGGGTCTGCTGGTATCCAAGTATCACTTAAGGCTCCTTTGCTTAATAGATTATTGCCCAATCCGTGAGCCAATTCGTGACCCAAGGTAATATGGAAGTTTTCATTCAATTTTTCACTACCTCCGGTGGTTCTTATGCTTCCGGATTGATTGGAAAAGGTATAAATATCTGTGCCATCAGTTTCATTTTTACCTTTATGGTCTCCTTGAGATGTGTTTTCAAATAAACTTACATTAACATTATCATTCTCAAATAAACCTAAAAACTGACTGCCAAAAGAATTAGGGTCTCCTCCCGTTATTGCCTCCAAAGCACCTGCGGTTTGACTAACGTAACTACCTTCTTGGGCACTGTGATTAATCCATTTTCCTTTCTCATTTTGCTTCTGTGTCTCACCATTCTCGTACCTATATTGAGTACCGTTTTCCCATATATAAATATAATCCCCATTTACATCTATAAACTTGACGGGATTGTTAGCTGTATATTGGTATGGATTCAAATCATAATAAGCTTCTGACAACCTATCAACATTAAAATATCTACCGAGCCATTTATCATAATTCCTCGCACCATAGTCAATCCATTCAAGATCGAGTTCGTCCTGCTCCTCTTTTCCGTTATAACCATATGGGTGGTAGGTTCCATTAACGACCGTATTATATCCAGCGTGCTGTCCACCGAATGGGTAGTAGTTTTTCTCGTCAAGGATTTCCGTATTCGGGTCGATACTGCCGTTTAAATCGAGGTCGCTGTATGACAGACGAATGTTCCCTAAGTGGTCTCCATTACGGCACAAAATAAATTTTGCGGTCGCATTTTTTCGGTGGACGACCTCCAAAAAATCAAAATTTCGGTATTTTAGTTTGTTGCAACCCACTGAGTCACTAATATAAATATTCCTTTCGGTTTCCCTACAATTATGTTTCTGTTTTTGTCTTTTTCCTTTCTTCTCTGTCGGTTGGTCTTGGCAAGTATCCACAAGCCATCGAGGTTCCCCAAGCTGGTGCGAGCGTCTCGCTCGTACACACTATCTAATTTATATCAATTTCTAAAATGGTATGGTCATCATTACCATAATTTCTTGCACTGCTAAATTTCCAATCTATTGGGTTGGTCACAAAGCCTGATACAACAGGATTGTCGTGTATGTAT